>Ga0180219_1000070_pt1 | contig 143753 bp, 128 predicted proteins | sample eDN3rd30CBELigMG_FD_151338 | JGI IMG/M metagenome (GOLD analysis project Ga0180219, IMG submission 151338) | Enriched Miracle-Growth compost microbial communities from Emeryville, California, USA - eDNA 3rd pass 30_C BE-Lig MG (version 2)... ...
CCACGACGCGAGTGGTGGTCGTGCTTGTGCTCCTTCAGGTGCTCGGTGAGGTCCTTGATGCGCTGCGTCAGCATCGCGACCTGCACCTCGGGGGAACCGGTGTCACCGGGGTGCGTCGCGTACTCTTCGATGATCGCCTTCTTGACTTCTGCATCCAGTGCCATAAAGCGGTCCCCTTTCCATCCGTTGCGCGGTGCCCGACGCCCAGTGCGCGAGCTCTCTTTATCCGCGGCCGATTCTCACGGCAACCGAATCAGTCTACAGCATCCGGCACCACGCCTTGCCTTCGCTCAGAAGGGTGCGGGGTTGTTCGCGTAGTGCGTGGCGATGGTGTGGCGGTGGTGGGGGTCGGGGTCGATCAGGGCGACGGGTTCGAATCTGACCGTGCCGGGTGGTCTTGTCACGTATGTGCGTTTCGTGGGTGCGGTGAAGATCAGGACCCCGCCGGAGAGCTGTTCGACGTCCCACGCGGTCTCGTGTTTGAGAGTGTGGTGGCGTTCACAGAAGTGCTCGAGGTTGCACAGGCACGTGGGACCGCCCGCCGCGTGCGGGATCGTGTGGTCGATATCGCACTTGACCGCGCGCCTGCGGCATCCGGGGAACCGGCACTGCTGGTCCCTGGCCTGCAGGAATCGCTTCTGCTTCTTGGAGGGCCGGTACCGGTCCACGCAGATCGGGACCCCGACTGCCGGGTCGGTGAACACCCGGGTCCACATCGAGCACCCACCCGCGAGCCGCCTGGCCGTGTCGTCGTCGATCGGCCCGAACCCGTCGACGACCGCCCCACCCACCCGGGCGCCCGTGATCACCTCGGCGGGGATGGTGACCTGCACCTCCGGCCGGATCGCCGAGAGCACGTCCCGCGCCTGTTCGTCGGCACCGTGCCCGGTGAACGGGGCGGCCAGCAGCAGGTCGCAGAACATGTCCGCCATGATCTGCACCACCGACCGGTCATCGAACACCGGGGCTTCCGCCCGGCCAGAACCAGAGTCAGAGCCAAAACCAGAGCCGTCGCCGGCGGCGTCAGCGTCGACGCCCTTGGCCGCATTGCCGAAGTCAGCGTCAGCGGGTCTGTCGTTGGCGGGTATGGTGCCGATGTGTCCGGCCGAGCCGGCATCAGCGGCCCCAGCCGAAGCGCCACCAGCGGCCACCACGGCGGCAGCCCTGGCAGCGGCGTCGGGCTCAGCCTCGGTAGCGGCCGCTGCGGCCGCGGTTTCGTGTTCGGTCTTCTCGGCTTGGTTCTGTGCGAACAGGACGGTGGCTGCTTCCCGCAGCCGGGCCACCGCACCCACGCCCTCGGTGGTCGGGACGTCCGCGGTGATCCGGGCAAGACCGGGCTCCAACGCACGTACCGACACCCGCCGCCGTGCCACCGCGTCCCGCACCCGCGCCTGGGTGCCTTCCGGGTCCAGCCGGACCACCAGTCCCGCCAGGGCGGCCTTCAACTGTGCCGGAGTCATCTCCCGGGCCATATCCCGCGCGACCGCCTCGAACTCAGCGCGCACGCCCTCATCGGCGATCTGCACCCCGGCCTCCGCGATCAGGATCGCGTGCTCCCCGGAGAACTCTCCCCCACTGGCATCACACAACGTCTCATAGAACGACCCCACCAGCGTGGACGCCTGCGACACCTTCCGCGCCACCTGCCACTCACTCAACCGCAGCCCCGCCGCGATCTCCGCATACAGCTCCCGCATCGCCAACTGCGACGCATCCACCACCGCACCCTCACACCCACCCCGGACGGCACGCTCGGCCTCACGCCGCTGCACCAGGTCCGCGACCCGGGCGAAGAAGAACATCTCCGCCGCGAACGCCCGCCCCGCCGCCTGACGCGAGGACACCAGGGAATCCAACAGCTCATCCACCTCCGACACCACCGGAGACACACCCATCGACATCGACACCGTGAGCCCCCTTCCCTGGATGAACTGGCATCTCCATAGTATCGAACACGTCTACGTATGACAAGGGGCCGGTCTAGATTTTTGTGCCTGTTTTTCTGCCGGTTCTTGGTGAACCACGGTGCACCTCGCCACCGCCGCGAGGGACAAGTATTATTCGTACCTGTGTACGCACTCAAGGGTCCCCTCACCCCCGGCCGGCATCCACCGCCACCCTCACGATCCCACCGACCACCGACATCCTCCCCGGCCCCACAGCCCCGCCCCCACAGAGCCGAACCAGACTCTCCGCCCGACGGATCCGCAGAACCACACCCACCCCGCAGACTCCCGGACCCGCAGCATCCACCCCCTCGCTACCCTCGAAGGGTGCTGATCACCGTCCGGGTCAAGCCCGGCAGCCGCAAGGGTCCGCTGGTGGACGAGACCGCCGACGGCCTCGTCGTCTTCGTGCGCGAACGCGCCGTCGACGGCGCCGCGAACGCGGGTGTCGAGCGCGTGTTGGCCGCGCACTTCGGCGTCGCCCCACGCGCCGTGCACATCGTGCGCGGACACACCGCGCGCATCAAGCGGGTCGAGATCGACGAGTAATCTCGACTCGTGCGACCCGTGATCTGGACACCCTGGTGATGGCGAGGCTCTCGCGCGAGCACTTCATCGATCTGCGTCCGCTGACGACCTCCCCCGCGTTCGCCCGCCTCTGGATCGGGTCGACGCTGTCGGGCCTCGGCGGTCAGCTGACGATCGTCGCCGTGATGCTGCAGATGTATGCGCTCACGCACGACACCTTCGCCGTGTCGATGATCGCGGTCGCCGGCCTCGTACCCATGATCATCGCGGGCCTCTACGGCGGGATGCTCGCCGACGCGTTCGACCGTCGCACGGTCGCGCTGCTCGCGGCATCCGTCACGTTCGCCTCCACCCTGCTGCTGGCCGTGCTCACCTGGGGCGGGTGGGAGAACCAGTGGTGGCTCTACGCGCTCTCCATCGTCAACTCCGCCGCGAACTCCATCGTGCAGGCCGCCCGCTCGGCGATCGTGCCGCGGCTGATCCCCATCGAGCTGCTGCCCGCGGCCTCGGCGCTGCAGGGCATCTCCAGCGGCCTGATGATCATGGCCGGTCCCGCCCTGGCGGGCGTGCTCGTGGCGGTCTCGGGTTACGGCTGGACGTACACGATCGACGTCATCATGATGACCTCGCTGTTCCTCGGCCTGTGGACGCTTCCCTCGATCCGCCCCGAGGGCACGATCGTGCGACCCGGACTCGAATCGCTCAAGGACGGCTGGCGGTTCCTCAAGCGCGCTTCGAACATCCGCGTGCAGTACCTCATCGACATCACCGCCATGACGTTCGGCCAGCCGCTCACCCTGTTCCCCGCGATCGGCGCGGTGCTGCTGGGCGGCGGTGCCGTGACCACGGGCGTGCTCACCGCGGCGGTCGCCGTCGGCGCCTTCTGCTCGAGTCTGTTCTCCGGGCCGATCGGCCGCGTGCGACGGCACGGTCTCGGCATCGAGCGTGCGGTCATCGTGTACGGCGCGGCGATCCTGGCGTTCGGGCTCGTGCTGGGCGCGGCCGCGCTCGGCTGGTTCGCCCCCGCCGATCTCGGCGAGCACTCGGCCAACATCGTACTGATCGCCCTCGCGTCGCTGCTGCTGGCGATCTCGGGTGCCGCCGACAACGTCAGCGCCATCTACCGCTCGACGATGATGCAGTCCGCCGTGCCCGACACCATCCGCGGGCGCCTGCAGGGGATCTTCATCGTCGTCGTCGCCGGCGGGCCGCGCGTGGGCGCCCTCTACGCCGGGGCGCTCGCGACCGTCACCGCCCTGTGGTTCCCGCCGCTGCTCGGGGGCCTCATCATCATGGGCCTCGTCTCTCTGCTCGCGCGCCTGCACCCGCGGTTCCGGCAGTACGACGCGCTGCATCCGGAACCCTGAACCCGAGCGGCCCCGGACACGACGGAGGGGCGGATGCCGCAGCATCCGCCCCTTCGAAGATCCGGGCTCAGTCCTGCTGGAGCGAACCCTGCAGGTCGAGCTCGATCGTCACGTCCTTGCCGACGAGCACGCCGCCGGTCTCGAGCGCGGCGTTCCAGGTGAGGCCGAAGTCCTCACGGTTGATGACGGCCGTGGCCGTCGCGCCGGCCTTGTAGTTGCCGAACGGGTCCTGGCCGAAGCCGCCGAAGTCGACGTCGAAGGTGACCGGCTTGGTGACACCGTGCAGGCTCAGGTCACCGTCAACGAGGAACTTCTTGCCCTCGAGGCGCACGCCCGTGGAGTGGAACTCCATGGTCGGGTAGGTCTCGGCGTCGAAGAAGTCGCCCGAGCGCAGGTGCGCGTCGCGGCCCTCGTCACGCGTGTTGACCGACGCCACGTCGACGGTCGCCTCGATCTTCGCGTCGAGCGGGTTCTCCGGCGCGATGATGGTGGCGCTCTTGACGCCGAAGGTGCCGCGCACCTTCGAGATCATCATGTGACGGACGGTGAACTGCACGTCGCTGTGGGCTGCGTCGAGCGTCCAGGTGCCCGCCTTGTAGCCGGCGATCTCGGGAACGATGGTCGTGGTGTCTGTCATTTGTCGATCCTTCTGGTGGGGGTGTGCGGGGCGCCGTATCCGGCGCGTACGAGGGGTGAAACGGACCGCGCGTGGGATCTATTCCCACGAATGGAAATTGAGGGGATGCCGCGGCCCGGGGCATCCACCCCTCGTGATGCCGTGTGCGACTAAGCGACGTCGATGAGGTCGATGACGAAGATGAGCGTCTTGCCGCCCAGGAAGTGACCGCCCGCGGGACCGTAGGCCAGGTGCGGCGGGATGACGAGCTCGCGGCGACCGCCGACCTTCATGCCCGGGATGCCGTCCTGCCAGCCCTGGATGAGACCGCGCAGCGGGAACTGGATGGACTCGCCGCGGTTCCACGACGAGTCGAACTCCTCGCCGGTCTCGTACTCCACGCCCAGGTAGTGCACCGTGACGGTGTCGCCGGGCTGCGCTTCGGCGCCCTCTCCGACGATGATGTCGCGGATGACGAGGTCGGCCGGCGCCGGCCCCTCGGGAGCGTCGATCTCGGGCTTCGTGCGGTTGTCAGTCATGTCTTCCATCCAACCCGACGCGGCCGGAGCGGTCAACGCGGAACGGGAGTGGAGAAAGACTCAGCGCCCGGTGCCGCGGCGATGCCTGCGTGTCTACCGAGCGCTGAGTTGATCTGCCACCAGGATGACACTCCCCCACGGAACCGTCAAGCATCAGGGCGCGAACAGCGCCCGCCGTGCCGCCACCGTGCGGGCCAGCAGCGTGCTCTCATCGGCCGCCGCGTTCCTGTCGCGCCCAGTCACGATGCGCTGACGGACGGCGGCCAGGGTCGTGGCGTCCCGGATGAACCCCTTCATGATGCCGGTGCGGTCTCCCCGCAGGGTGCGCGACCAGTCGAGGGCCGAACGACGTCCGCGACGAGTGGCGAGCATCCTCACCTCCTGCGGGGTGAACCAGCCCGCCGACGCATACTCCCCCAGCCGCTCGGCGGTCAGGCGCCGCTCCTCCCGCAGCAGCATGACGATGCCCACGATGAACAGCACGAACAGAGGCACCTGCAGCGTGGCGTACAGGGCGAAGAAGTCGAAGAACTGCGCCGACCCGTTCCACAGGCCGTGCAGAATCGCGGCTCCCGCCATGCCGACGAACCACGGCCCGATGGCCGCGCCGGTACTGAGCCCCCGGCGTGCGGCCAGGCCCAGCGCGAACCCGGTCACGCTCGTGAACATGACGTGGGCGAACGGCGAGAGGATGCCGCGGAGGAAGAACGTCATCGTCAGCTGCGTCGCGCCGCCCTCGATCATGCTCACCGCGAAGTACTGGATGTTCTCGGTGAAGGCGAAGCCCGCCGCCACCAGCGCGCCGTACACGACGCCGTCGACCGGTCCGTCGAACGCCCGTCGCGCGGTGGCGAAGACGAGGAACACGCCGAGGCCCTTCGCGAACTCCTCGACGATCGGCGCCTGCACGACCGCCTGCACGGCCTCGCGCGCGGGGGTGTCGGCACTGCCGAAGAGCAGCGTCATCAGAAGGTCGACGCCCAGTGCGATCGCGACCGCCGCGACGGCGCCCCACGCGACGGCGAAGATCACGAGGCTGCGCGGTTCGGGCTCCCACCGGTCGATCAGGCGCACGGCCAGGAGCACTGCCGTCAACGGGATCAGCGCGATGATCAGGCCGATGACGGATGCCGCGGGCCCGAGCGCCTCGAGGAAGTAGGCGACCACTCCCAGCAGCACGATGACCAATACTCCGAACAGCCAGGGCAGCGCGCGTCGACCCTTCGAGGGCAGCGTCGGCAGCGTCGGCAGCGCCGTCGGCGCGGGCGCCGGGGCGGGTGCGCTCGAAGTCGGCGCGCCGTCGTAGCCGCGCGCCAGCGGGGAGGGATACGACATGACGATCAGCTTACGGGGGCGGCGATGCGTGGCATCGGCCCCGGCCCGCCGTGCTCTCAGCAGCGCGCGGTAGCCTCGAGGGATGCGTTTCGCCCATGTCATCGCCCCTGATCGCCCCGCACCGACACTGGCGGCGGTCACCGGAGGCGGGGCGCATCAGGTGCCCGATCTGCTCGATGGCGGCCCCACCACGCTCGAGCAGCTCATCGCCGGCGGAGACGAGCTGCTGAACCGGGTGCGGGATGCCGCAGACGGCGCCGGGGCGGGGCATCCCGTCGACGACCTCTCCTTCGCCTCCGCCGTCCTCGCTCCCCCGGTCGTGCTGGCGATCGGCCTGAACTATGCCGCACACGCGAGCGAGCTCGCCCTCAAGGCCGACACTGCGCCGACGGTGTTCACGCTGTGGCCGAACTCGCTGTCAGCGCATGAGGCGACGACGTCGTGGCCGCGCGCGCTCAGCGAGTCGATCGACTACGAGGCCGAGCTGGGCGTGATCATCGGCAAGCCCGCGCGCGATGTCGCGGCCGCCGACGCCCTCGACCACGTCTGGGGATACACCGTCGTCAACGACATCACGGCCCGCGACATCCAGTTCTCCGAGGCGCAGTGGTGCCGCTGCAAGTCATTCGACGGGTTCACCCCGACCGGCCCGTTCGTCGTCACCGCCGACGAGGTGCCCGATCCGCAGGACCTGCACATCTGGACCATCGTCGACGGCCACAAGGTGCAGGACGCCTCCACCGGGCAGATGATCCGGCCGGTCAGCACTCTGGTCGCCCACCTCTCGCAGTCGGTCACGCTGCTGCCCGGCACGCTCATCTCGACCGGATCGCCGGGTGGCGCGGGATACTCGCGCGAGCCGCAGATCTTCCTGCGCGACCGGTCGACGGTCACGGTCGGCATCGACGGCATCGGCGAGCTGACGACGCATTGCCGCATTCTCGACTGACGGCGACCGGGAACGCGGAAGGGCGGCGGAGAGATCCGCCGCCCTTCGCGTGTTTCAGGATGTCAGCGCGTCACGGGCAGGTGTAGGTGATGCCGCCGACCACGTGCTGACCGCTGCCGAGCTCCTGGCACACCTCGCTGAGGTGGCCGAGGGCCGCCGCCGCGACGGCGATGGCGATGATGATGATCACGATGGCGAGGACCACCAGGATCGCGCCGATGATGATGCCCGCCAGCGCGAAGCCGTTCTTCTGACCGGCGCGCTTGCTCTGCACCATGGCGACGATGCCGAGGATCAGACCGACCAGGGCGCTGATGCCGGTGATGATGCCCGCCAGCGAACAGATGAACGCCACGAGGCCGAGGGTCTTGCCGGGGTAGGTGGTCGACGGCGCGGGCTGTCCGTAGGCCGGGGCCTGCGGATAGCCGGCGCCGTACGCGGGCGCCTGACCGTAGGCCGGCTGGTCCGCCGCGGGTGCGGACGGCGCCTGCGCATAGGCCGGCGGCTGTGGTGCCGGAGGCACCGCCGACGGCTGCTCGGGCTGCTGCGGCTGCTCGGGGTTCTGTGGGACGTCGGACATGGAGTACCTCCAGTGCGGGACAGATTCGTCCCCCACGCTATCGGGCGCGCTTGCCCGCCGACAGCCCCGTGACGCCGTGTCGCCGATCAGGCCTTCGCGTCGGCCACCACGTTCTCGGCGGCCTGCACCACCGGGATCGCCGCCGTCATCGTCTCCAGACCCGACAGACGCGCGGGCGACAGCTGCTTGGTCACCTCTTCGCGGCTCATGAGGCCCGCCTCCACGACGAGATCGGCGATGTTGCGGTGGGTGAGCAGCGCCGTCTTGGCAAGGGCCGCGGAGGCCGCGTAGCCGATGAAGGGCGTGAGCGCCGTCACGACGCCCACCGACGAGCCGACCATCGCGCCCAGGCGCTCCCGGTTCGCGGTGATGCCGTCGACGCAGTTGACGCGCAGCGTCCACATGGCCTGACGCATCCACGTGATCGATTGGAAGATCGAGTGGGCGATCACCGGCTCGAACGCGTTGAGCTGCAGCTGACCGGCCTCGGCCGCCATCGTCACGGTCATGTCGGCGCCGACGACGGAGAACGCGACCTGGTTGACGACCTCGGGGATGATCGGGTTGACCTTGCCCGGCATGATCGATGAGCCGGCCGCACGGGCGGGGAGGTTGATCTCGCCGAGACCGGCCTGCGGGCCGCTCGAGAGCAGACGCAGGTCGTTGCAGATTTTCGAGAGCTTGATCGCGTTGCGCTTCAGCGACGAGGAGAACGACATGAACGAGCCGGTGTCGCTGGTCGCCTCGACGAGGTCGGTCGCCGTCGACAGGTCGACGCCCGAGATCTCGCGAAGGTGCCGCAGCACCGAGGGCGCATAGCCGGGGTGCGTGGTGATGCCGGTGCCGATCGCGGTGGCGCCCATGTTGATCTCGGTGAGCAGGCTCGCGTTCTCGGTGAGGCGCTGCAGGTCTTCGCCGAGGGTGGTGGCGAAGCCGTGGAACTCCTGCCCGAGGGTCATCGGGACGGCGTCCTGCAGCTGGGTGCGGCCGACCTTGAGCACGTCGTGGAACTCGACGGCCTTGTTCAGGAAGCTCTTGCGCAGCAGGTCGAGCTCGTCGAGCAGCGTGCGCAGCACGAGCGACAGCCCGATCTTGATGGCCGTCGGGTAGACGTCGTTGGTCGACTGGCTGCGGTTGGTGTCGTCGATCGGGGCGAGGAACGCATAGTCGCCCTTTTCGCGGCCGGCGAGCTCGAGCGCGACGTTGGTGATGACCTCGTTCGCGTTCATGTTCGTCGAGGTGCCGGCACCGCCCTGGATGACGCCCACGACGAACTGATCGTGGTATTTGCCGTCGATGACGAGCTGCGACGCCCGATCGATGAGGTCGGCCTTGTCGTGCGAGAGCACGCCGATCTCGGCATTGGCGCGCGCCGAGGCCTGCTTGACCATCGCCAGTGCGCGAACGAAGTCGCTGTACACCGAGATCGGTCGTTTCGCGATCGGGAAGTTCTCCAGGGCCCGCTCGGTGTGGATGCCCCAGTAGGCATCGGCGGGGATCTCGAGGGAGCCGAGCGAGTCGGTCTCGGTGCGGGTGCGCGACATTGCGTCCTGTGCCATTGTGCGTCCTTGTGGGTCACGGCGGATGGTTGTGTTCCCGAGCCTACCCGCCCGCCCTCCGGCGAAATCTGTACACGATGGCGCGTGGCACCGCATCGATGGACGCCGAGTAGTGTCACCGCGCAGGTTTGCGCGAAAAAGCCTCCAGCCGCTCCTCCGGGCTGAGCGCCGCCATCCGGGCCACCCACTCCTCGTCGAAGAAGTCCCCCGTCGGCGCGTCGACGACCGGCACCACCGCGTGGGTGATCGTGTCGTCGTACACGTGCACGAGATGGAACGACTGGCCGGCGTCCATCCCGTTGACCCGCGCCGCCGGGCGCGCGAGATTCATCGTGTAGCACGTCGCCGCCGCCACGCTCACCTCGACGCCGGCGAACATGCCGTGCGTGGAATAGTGCAGATGACCGGCGAGGATGCCGCGGACATCGGTGCCGCGGATCACCTCGGCCAGCGCATCCTGATGGCGCAGCTCGAGGATGTCGAACAGGGGCAGATGGCTGGGCAGCGGCGGATGATGCAGGGCGAGGATCGTGCCCAGGGGCGCGGGTTCGGCCAGCACCTCGCGCAGCCACGCGAGCTGGGCGTCGTCGAGATCGCCGTGGTGCCAGCCCGGCACCGACGAATCGAGCGCGACCAGGCGCAGGCCGCGCAGGTCGTGGACGGCCGTGACCGGCTCTTGCGTGGGCGGCTGCCCGAGCAGATCGCGATGCAGCTCGGGTCTCTCGTCGTGGTTGCCGGCGACCCACACCAGCTGTGCGCCCAGCCGCTCGGCGACCGGCTCGACCGCCGCTTTCAGCGCGGCGTAGGCCCCGGGCTCGCCGAGATCGGTGAGGTCGCCGGTGAAGACGACGGCGTCGGGCCGCACGGCGAGATTCTCGATCGCCGCGAGCGTGCGGCCGAGGTTGCCGGCGGTGTCATACGCCCCGCCGAGCGGCCGATTGCCCGCGAGGAGATGCGTGTCGCTGACATGGACGATCACCCGCTGCGCGGGCTCGTGCGATCCGAATCGGACGGGAGCGGCATCCATCCCCCCACCCTAACGACGGGCTCCCCCACCGCCTCGCGGTCAGTGCAGGACGATCAGCAGGATGCCGCCGAGCACGGCGAGTGCGCACAGGCCGAAGGACGCGTAGGCGGCGATCAGCGCGAGCAGCCTCTGGCCGTCGGTGAGTGGGCTCTTCTTCGCGGCCTTGGCCGCGGCCTTCTCCGCCTTGGCCGCCTGCTTGGGGCTGATCACGGTGATCGCGTCGGTGAACTCGGCGGGGGCCACGACCGGCACCCGCCCCGCACGCACGAGCATGCGCAGCCCCGCGGCGTAGAAGCCCACCACGAGCACGGCGCCGATCAGTGCCACCACGAAGACGCGGATGAACGCCAGCCAGTCGATGTCGATGCTCATTTTCCGCCCTTCCCCGCCGTGGACTTCTTCTTGTCGCTCTTCTTCGCCACGTCGGCCTTCTTCCTCGCCTCGGTGTCGGCCTTCTTCTTCGCGTCGGCGTTCTTCTTGGCGTCGGCCTTCTTCTTGGCGTCCGACTTCTTCTTCTCGTCGGAGCTCTTCTTCGCGTCGGCCTTCGCCTTGGCCTTCTTCTCGGCTCTGCGCCGCGCCTCCTCATCGGCCCGGCGGCGCTCGCGCTCGCGCTCCTCCGCCTTGCGGCGTGCCTTCTCCTCGGCCTTGAGACGCTCCTGCTCGCGGATGATCGCACGCTGACGGCGCGTCGGCGGCGGGTTCTTCTTCACCTTGACCGCCATGCCCGACTCGGCGACGTCGCTCATCGCATTGGCCGCCGTGACGGCGTCGCGCCGTGACCGCAGGAACAGCGCGATGATGATCACGAGGGCGATCACGGCATCCACCAGCAGCCCCCAGGTGGGCAGCCAGCGCACGATGAGTGCGGCCAGTGCCCCCACGAGACCTGCCGCGGGCAGTGTCAGCAGCCAGCCGACGGCGATCTTGCCCGCGGTGCCCCAGCGCACCTTCGAGCCGCGTCGGCCCAGCCCCGATCCGATCACCGATCCGGAGGCGACCTGCGTGGTCGACAGGGCGAAGCCGAGGGCGCTCGAGGCGAGGATCGTCGCCGCCGTCGAGGTCTCTGCGGAGAAGCCCTGCGCGGGCTTGACGTCGGTGAGGCCCTTGCCGAGTGTGCGGATGATGCGCCAGCCGCCGAGGTACGTGCCCGCCGCGATCGTGAACGCACAGGCGAAGATGACCCAGATGTGCGGATCGGCATGGCTCTTGTCCTGCCACCCCGCCATGATGAGCGCCAGGGTGATGATGCCCATCGTCTTCTGCGCGTCGTTCGTGCCGTGCGCGAGCGCCACCATCGACGAGGTGAAGATCTGGCCCCAGCGGAAGCCGCTTCGGCCGTCGGGCTTGCCGTCATAGCGACGGGTCATCGCGTAGGCCATACGCGTCACGATGAACGCGATGACTCCGGCGGTGAGCGGCGACAGCAGCGCCGGGAGGATGATCTTGCTCAGCAGCACCCCGAAGTCGACGCCCGACACACCGAAGCCGACGAGGGTCGCGCCGACCAGGCCGCCGAACAGCGCGTGCGAGGAGCTCGACGGCAGCCCGAGAAGCCACGTGAGCATGTTCCAGACGACGGCGCCCACAAGGCCCGCGAAGATGAGCGGCAGGAAGTCCACATGACTCGCGCTGATCTGGTCCTCGCGGATGATGCCGTGGGAGACGGTCTTCGACACCTCCGTGGACAGGAACGCACCCACCAGATTCAGGCCGGCGGCCAGTCCCACCGCGACCTTGGGCTTGAGCGCGCCCGTCGCGATGGGCGTCGCCATCGCATTCGCGGTGTCATGGAATCCGTTGGTGAAGTCGAAGAACAGAGCCAGCGCGATGACCAGCACGACGATCAGGGCTGCGGTTTCCACCGTTCGCTTTCCGGGAGTCAGGGATCGAGGGATGCCGGCGACGCCGACGATGCGAACGAAATGTTCACGACGATGGGGTGCTCCGGCTGCCCGGCCCGGGTCAAATCCTCTCATGCCCGCCTGGCCCCTGTGAACCTGCGGCTCCCAGATCGGGCGGCTAACGTGGTCGCGTGACCGATGTTCGCAGCGCTGCAGACCTTTCCGCTCCCGTCACCCCGCGTCGCCCGGTGGCGCGGACGCATCACGGCGACACCTTCCTGGACCCGTACGAGTGGTTGCGGGAGAAGGACGATCCCCAGGTCATCGAGCATTTGCACGCCGAGAACGCGTACACCGAGGCGCGCACCGCGCACCTCGCCGGGCTCCGTGACACCGTCTTCAGCGAGATCAAGGGACGTACTAAGGAAACCGATCTTTCGGTTCCGGTGCGCGAGGGCGGCTGGTGGTATTACGGCCGCACTCTCGAGGGCAGGCAGTACGGCGTCCACTGCCGGGCACCGCTGGCCTCCCCCCACGACTGGACTCCACCGGAGCTGACGACCGACGCCGACGTCGCCGGCGAGCAGATCATCCTCGACGGCAATGCCGAGGCCGAGGGCCAGGAGTTCTTCTCGCTGGGCAGCTTCGAGGTGTCGAAGGACGGCACGATGCTGCTGTACGGCGTCGATGTCGAAGGCGATGAGCGCTACACCCTGAAGGTGCGCGATCTGCATACCGGGGCGAACCTGCCCGACGAGATCCCGAACACGTCGGCCGGGGCGTCCTTCTCCCCCGACGGCCGGTACATCGTCTATCTGACCGTCGACGACGCCTGGCGCCCCGACACCGTCTGGCTGCACGAGCTGGGCACCCCCGTGGCCGACGACGCGCAGCTGTTCCACGAGCCCGACGAGCGCTATTGGGTCGGCGCGGGCTTCACGCGCAGCGACCGCTACCTCATGATCGCGGTCGGCTCGTCGATCACCAGTGAGGAATGGCTGGTGGATGCCGCGGACCTGCGCTCCGCGCCGCGGGTCGTGTGGCCGCGCGAAGAGGGCGTCGAATACGACAGCGACCACGCCGTCGTCGACGGCGAGGATGTGCTCTACATCCTGCACAATCGGAACGCCCTGGACTTCGAGCTCGTCCGGGTCGCGGCATCCACCCCCTCGGCGGAGCCGACCGTCGTCGTCGCGCACGAGCCGGGGCGCCGGCTGCTCGGCCTGTCGACGTTCCGCGACTTCGCGGTCATCGCGTACCGACGCGAGGGCCTGGCCCGGCTGGGGATGTTCGACTACGAGAACAGCCGCATCGACGAACTCGCGTTCGACGAACCGCTGTACGCCGCGGGCCTGGCCGGCAACCCGGAGTGGGCGCCGCCGATGCTGCGGCTCGGATACACCTCGTTCGTGACGCCGAGCACCGCCTACGACTACGTCGTCGCGACCGGCGAGAAGCTGCTGCGCAAGCGGCAGCCAGTGCTCGGGGGCTACGACCCGGCGGACTACGACCAGGCCCGGGTGTGGGCCACGGCGCACGACGGCGTGCAGGTGCCGATCTCGCTCGTGTGGAAACGCGCGTTCGGCACCCCCGGCGACGCACCCCGCCCGTTGCATCTGTACGGGTACGGGTCCTACGAGCATTCGATCGAGCCCGGCTTCTCGGTCGCGCGGCTGAGCGAGCTCGACCGGGGCGTCGTGTTCGCCGTGGCTCATGTGCGCGGAGGCGGCGAGATGGGCCGGCAGTGGTACGAAGACGGCAAGACGATGCGCAAGCGCAACACGTTCACCGACTTCCTCGACTGCGCGGATCACCTCATCGCCGGCGGCTACGCGGTGCCGGACCGCCTCGTCGCCGAGGGCGGTTCGGCCGGCGGGCTGCTGATGGGCGCCATCGCCAACATGCGGCCCGAGCTGTTCGCGGGCGTGCTCGCCGACGTGCCGTTCGTCGATGCGCTGACGTCGATCCTCGACCCGTCGCTGCCGCTGACCGTCATCGAGTGGGACGAGTGGGGCGACCCGCTGCACTCGCCCGCCGTGTACGCGTACATGCAGTCGTACTCGCCGTACGAGAACGTGCGGGCGGATGCCGCATACCCGCGCATCCTCGCGGTCACCTCACTGAACGACACCCGCGTGCTGTACGTCGAACCCGCCAAGTGGGTCGCAGCCCTGCGCGAGGCCGGGGCCGACGCCCTGCTGAAGTGCGAGATGGTCGCCGGCCACGGCGGCGTGAGCGGCCGCTACAACGCCTGGCGCGAGCGCGCCTACGAGCTCGCCTGGCTGTTCGACGTGCTCGGCGTCGCGGCGGCCTGACACGCCGCGCTGAGCGGTTGCGGCGGCCGCGGCCTGAGCCGGGGTCGGGCTCCGGCGTCACTCCCGCGCCGAGACCGGGGGTTTGACGTCGCTCCGGCGCCGAGACCGGAGGTTCATGCCGAAACCGATGACGTCGCCCTCGGTCTCGCCGCAGATCCCCGATTTCGGTGACCCCGTATACCGTCCCGGAACAGCTTCGACCGCTCATCGGCGGTCAGTGAACGAGGGTTGTCGGCGAGGGTCGCGAGCATCGCCCTCTGTATCGGACGCACACGTTCGAGCCCGCCGACGGCGAGCTTGCGGTCTAGCGGCTGCCAGCGCATGGTGTCGGGCCAGTCCCAGCGCAAAAAGCCGTCCTCGTATCGCCGGAGGCGATCTTCGCGCTTCTTCTCCCGTACGAAGTGCGCCTTCATCGCCGCCGGGTCGCTCGCGTCGTACTTGCCGTATCCGTCGGACTCGCCGACTCTGCGCTGCCGTCGCCAGTAGAAGTCGGTCCGGTCCTCGACACCCTCGTAGCGGAAAACCACCTGCAACTCGGGGTCTTCGTAGCCGAGCCATCGGATGACGACGCGACTGGCTGACTCCTCGGCCGACTCGGCGAGCGGATCGGCGTGAGCCTCGACCCAGTCGAGCTGTCGCACCCCTCGACGCGACGACTGGGCCCGTCCGAACTCGCTGAAGTCAAGGGTCTCACCCTTCTGGTCGAGGACACGAAGAGTCCGATCCGCGACAGCCATGGCGAAGGCAGGTGGAAGCACCCGCACAAGGTCCACAGCAGTCTCGCGAAGCGCGGTGCCCGACATGCCCCCACTCGTGACGATCTCGCGCTCATCGCGCGTGCCGTGCACGATGACGTCGCCTTCGCGCCACGACCTTCCGTCGACGGAGAGTAGGTGGATGAAGCGTGGCTCACCGAACAACGGAAGCCCGAGGAGCGCCGCCGCCGACTCGAGACAGAACACTGGCGACGACCATGTCCGCGCGACGGCTTCGACCCGAAGGCGATAGCACTCCCACGGTTTCAGGGCGGCCCATTCCTCACGCCGCACGTACACGCCCGGACGTACGCGATACAGTGCGCTGTCTCGATCGAGCCGACCAACCTTTGTTGGCTGCTCGCGGGCGAAAAGCAGTGTGGCCAGGCTTGCGGCATCCCGTTCTCCCATCTCCCCAGGATCACGGCAGAACTGAGGCGTGGAAGGCGCGCACACGAGATCTGTGGAGAACTCACCCGCATGCCTCCCTTGGGGAGGAACCGATGCGCAGTTGCGTGGGCGGGTCTCACTCGCCGAGACCGGGGAATCTCGCCGAAACTCATGGCGATGGCCTCGGTCTCGGCGGGATTCCCCGGTCCCAGCGAGGAGAAGGGGCGCACCGCGCCGACGACGCGATCGGCCCGTCCCCCTCACCTCGAGAGACGTCACCGCGTTCCGCGCCGGGACCCCGCGCAGGGCGGTCATCGATACCGAGGACTTCAGCCGAAACCCATGGCAGCGACCTCGGTCTCGGCAGAATTCCCCGGTCTCGATGCGAAGGGCCGGTGGTAAGTGCCGCGTGAGCCGAAAACGGGCGTGACCGCGCGCGCTTCAGCCGAAGAGCGCGGCGGCCTCGTCGTAGCGGTACTGCGGCACGGTGTTGAGCTCGCCGAGCGCCTCGTCGAACGAGACGCGCACGATGTCGGTGCCGCGCATCGCGACCATCTGCCCCCAGGCGCCCTCGACGATCGCGTCGGCGGCGTGCAGGCCCAGGCGGGTGGCGAGCACCCGGTCGAACGCCGACGGCGACCCGCCGCGCTGGATGTGGCCGAGCACGGTCGCACGGGTCTCGATGCCCGTGATCCGCTCGATCTCGGGCGCGATGACATCGCCGATGCCGCCCAGACGCGGGCGGTTGAAGGCGTCGAGCCCCTTGTCGCTGTATGCCTCGGTCATGCCGGTCAGGGTGAAGCCCTCGGACACGACGACGAGCGGCGCACGACCGCGGTCGTGGGCCTTGGTCACCAGGTCGCAGATCTCGTCGATCGACATCGGCACCTCGGGGATGCAGATGGCGTGCGCCCCGGCGGCCATGCCCGCGTGCAGGGCGATCCAGCCGACGTGCCGGCCCATGACCTCGGCGACCATGCAGCGCTGGTGCGAGTCGCCGGTGGTGCGCAGGCGGTCCATGGCCTCGGTCGCGATGTTCACCGCGGTGTCGAACCCGAACGAGTAGTCGGTCGCGCGCAGATCGTTGTCGATCGTCTTGGGCACGCCCAGCACGTTGATGCCGTCGTTGGCCAGGCGGTTGGCCGCCGCCAGCGTGCCCTCACCGCCGATCGCGATGATGCCGTCGATGCGGTGCCCGTAGAGCGTCTTCGCGATGTTCTCGGCGCCGCCGCGCGGCCCCTCGTAGGGGTTGGTGCGGCTGGTGCCGAGGATCGTCCCCCCGACCTTCGACAGGCCCTTCACGTCATGCCGGGTCAGCGGGAAGAAGTCGGCGTCGACGACGCCGCGCCATCCGTCGCGGATCCCCACGAACTCCATGTCGTACGCAGTCGTGCCCTTGAGCACCACACCGCGGATGACCGCGTTCAGTCCGGGGCAGTCGCCGCCGCTGGTCAGGATGCCGATCTTCATGCGCAGGTCCTTGCTTCGAGAGGGAGGGATGCCGGCGACGTCGCCACCCACGACACTACTGCCGCGCGCCCGGCCCTGCCACACGGCCCGGTCGGGCGTGTCACTGGCCGCCGAGGGCCTGCCGGGTCAGGTGCATGAGCGCCGACAGCTGCACCGAGTCGCTCGAGCCCGGCTCGACGACCTGGCCATCGAGCGCACGGGCCGCCAGGCCCTGCTTGGAGTCGATGAGCTCGGCGATCTTGGTGTCGATCGTGTGCGCGGCGATGATCCGCCACGCGGTGACCGGCTCGTCCTGGCCGATGCGGTGCACACGGTCGATCGCCTGCGTCTGCTCGGCGGCGGTCCAGCTGAGCTCGGCGAGCACGACGTTGGACGCGGCCTGCATGTTCAGGCCCACGCCGGCGGCGGTCAGCGAGCAGACCGCGAATCCGACGTCGGGGTCGTTGTTGAACGCGTCGATGGCCTCCTGGCGCGCGGGCGTGGACTGCTCGCCGCGGACCGAGACGTATCGGACGCCGGATGCCGCGAAGTGGGCCTCTGCGGCATCCATCACGTCGATGTGCTTCGCGAAGAAGACGACCTTGCCCACCGAGCGGTGCAGCTGCACGGCGTAATCGGCCGCGAGCTGCGCCTTGGCCTGACCGATGCGGCGCACCATCGTGAAGACGTTCTCGGAGCCGGTGCCGGCGGCCTTCGACTCGTCGAGCTCGTTCTGAGCGACCAGCCGCACGATGTCGTCGTCGATCTCGCCGGGGGCGAGTCCCCGGTCGCCGCGCGCCTCGATGATCCGGCGGTAGCGAGCGGCCAGGCGTGCGCCGAGCTCCTGCTCGGCCTGGCGGATCGAGCGTCCGTACTCGTCGTCCAGCTCGACGGGCAGGTCGGCGATGAGCTTGTCGGGCAGGTCTGCGGCGACATCCTTCTTCTTGCGCCGCACGATGCCCATCGAGATCACCGCGTCGCGGGCCTCGGGGTAGAAGGCCTTGTCGGCCGGCGTGAGCCCGGTGGCGTCGAGCTTCTCCATGAGCTCGGTGCCGGGCTTGGTGCCGTTCGTCCACCCGAGGAAGCGCCAGATCGCGTCGAAGTCCTCGACGTCGTTGATCAGCGGCGTACCGGTCAGCGCCAGCAGCAGCGGGTCGCGGACCTGCTCGCGGATGCTCGCGGCGAGCGCCAGCACGTTCTGCGAGCGCTGCGACGTGAGGTTCTTGATGAAGTGCGCCTCGTCGACGACGAGCCCCTTCAGCCCCAGGGTGCTCAGCCACGACAGGTGCCGGTCGAGGATCTCGTAGTTGATGATGAACACGTCGGCGAACGCGTCCACGTCCTCGCCGTCGCCCGAGATGACGGTCGCGCGCCGGTGCGGTGTCCACCGCTCGACCTCGCGTGCCCAGTTCATCTTGACGACGTTGGGGACCACCGCCAGCAGCGGGAAGGCATCGGCGACGGATGCCGCGAGCACCGACTCCGCCGTCTTGCCCAGGCCCGGCTCATCGGCGAGGAGGAAGGTGCGGTGACCGTCGCGGACGGCCTCGAGGAAGCGCGACTGGTGCGGCATGATCTCGCGCCCGCGAGGCGAGAGACGGTCGAACTCGGGGACCTCGGGCAGCTCCATGGTCGCCGCTCCCCCGCCGGCGCCGGACTCGAACGCCTTGTAGAGGGGGCCCATGAGCTCCCAGCTGTCGAGGCGCCGGCGCGGCGTCGTGGTCGGAGCGTGCAGGAGCAGGTCGGGCGCCAGGAACGGGTTCGACTCGCGCCGCGCCTCGATCTGCGGCGGCACCACCTGGCGCTCGGCGAGCGCGGCGGGCACCACGGGGGCTGCGGTGACGACCGGGGCGACGTCGGTGATGATGAGCTCGTCGGGGGCGAGCTCCGCCCCCGACTCGAGCAGCCAGTCGCGGCGCATGCGCTTGGCGACCGGCGAGGTCGCCTGATCGACCTCGAGCAGCTGGATCAGCGAGGTGTCGCGGGCGGCGGTCTTCGCGAGGATCGTCGCCACGCCGTCGAGGCGCTTGAGCAGCTCGGCGCGCGAGGAGTCGGCGATCTCGGTGTCGCCCTTGACCCGGGCGCGCTCTTCGCGCACCAGGAAGGCGATGACCTGGAACTTCACCCGGTTCGTGGGGCCGAGCTTGCCGCGCTGGGCCTTGGCTTCGACCTCGCGGACCTTGCGGGCGAGGATGGGGATGATGGGTGCCTCGTCGTCGCGACGTGCGGACGACGAGCGGCGGCGCGTCTGCGCGGGTGCCGTGGTCGGCATGCTCCTCCTGAGCGTGAGTGACCGGCTGCTGCGTTAACGCCGGAAACCGGTGGTTCGTGCAGGCCCCGCGACGGGAAGGCGAAGCCTGCGGAGCTGGGGCGGCGGCGAACATCACGCTTCTGCGCGTGCCGCTCCCCCGCTGGGTATTCTACGGCATCCGCGCAGAGATTTCGCGCACCGATGTCACGGCGCGCGGCGCAGCCGCAGGCTGTTGAGCACCACGAACACACTGGAGAACGCCATGGCCGCCCCCGAGATCATCGGGTTCAGCAGGCCGAGTGCCGCCAAGGGGATCGCTGCGACGTTGTACGCGAACGCCCAGAACAGGTTGCCGCGGATGATCGCCATCGTGCGACGGCTGAGCCGCACCGCATCGACGGCCGCATCCAGGTCGCTGCGCACGAGCGTGATGTCGCTGGCATGCATCGCCGCGTCGGTGCCCCCGCCCATGGCGATGCCGAGGTCGGCGGTCGCCAGCGCGGCGGCGTCGTTCACGCCGTCGCCGACCATCGCGACGCGGTGCCCCGCGCCCCGCAGGCGGACGATCTCGGCCACCTTCTGCTCGGGCAGGACACCCGCGATCACGTCGTCGATGCCCACCTCGGCGGCCACGGCCGCGGCGACCGTGGCGTTGTCGCCGGTCAGCAGGACGGTGCGCAGTGCCAGCGCGCGCAGGCGCGCGACCGCGTCCGCGCTCGTGGGCCGCACGGTGTCGGCGACGGTCAGCACGGCGCGCACCCGCGGCTGCTCACCGGGCTCGGCCCACCCGGCGACCACGGCGGTGCCGCGCTGCTCGGCGTGCTCCACCGCGGCGGCGAGGTCGGGCGGCACCGGGGCGCCCTGGGCGGTCGCGAACGACGGCCGTCCGGCGAACACCCGCCGCCCGTCGACGTCGCCCGTCACGCCGTGCCCGGCGTGGTTGCGGAACGCGTGCACGGCGGGCACGGCATCCACCGCCTCCGCTCCGTCCACGACGGCACGGGCCACGGGGTGCTCGGATCCGCCCTCGACGGCGGCGATGATCCTCAGCGCCTCGTCGCGGGAGGTGCCGGATGCCACGGCCACATCCACGAGCGTCATCCGGCCGCTCGTGACCGTGCCGGTCTTGTCGAGCACCACTGTGTCGATCTTCTCGGTCTGCTCAAGCGATTCGGGCCCGGTGATGAGGATGCCGAGCTGGGCGCCCCGCCCCGTGCCGACAAGGATCGCGATGGGGGTCGCAAGCCCCAGCGCGCACGGGCACGCGATGATGAGCACCGCGACCGCGGCGGTGAACCCCGCGGCGATCGGCTGCCCCGCCACGAGCCAGCCGATCAGGGTCAGCACGGCGAGCGCGATGACCACCGGGACGAACACGGCCGAGATGCGATCGGCCAGCCGCTGCACGCGGCTCTTGCCCGTCTGCGCGTCTTCGACCAGCCGCGCCATCTTCGCCAGGCGCGTGTCGTCGCCGACCGAGGTCGCCTCGATCAGCAGGCGCCCGTCGGCCACGATGGTGCCGCCGGTGGCGGCACCCCCCTCCGTCACGTCCACCGGGACGGACTCGCCGGTGAGCATGCTCTGATCGATCGATGCCGCGCCCTGGCGCACGATGCCGTCGGTGGCGACCTTCTCGCCCGGGCGGGTGACGAACACATCGCCCACGCGCAGGCGGTCGACGGGCACGCGGGTGCCGTCGGCGAGCTCGACGTCCTTGGCGCCGAGGGCCAGCAGCGCGTGCAGGGCGCTCCCTGCCCGCCGCTTCGAACGCTGCTCGATGAAGCGCCCCAGCAGCAGGAAGACGGTGACCGCCGAGGCGACCTCGAAATACACCATCGAGCCGGCCGGCGATCCGTCGGGCAGCAGCGAGAAGCCGTGCCGCATGCCGATCATGCCGGCAGTGCCGAACACGAGCGCCCAGACACTCCAGAGGTACGCGGCACCCGTGCCCAGCGTGATGAGCGTGTCCATCGTCATGGCGCCGTGACGCAGGTTCGCGAACGTCGCCCGGTGGAACGGCCAGCCGCCCCAGAGCACGACCGGCGTGGCCAGGACGAGCGAAGCCCACTGCCAGCCGGGGAACTGCCAGGCCGGCACCATGCCGAGCACGACCATCGGCAGCGCCAGGACCGCACTGACGATCAGGCGCGTGCGCAGGGTCGTGGCCCCGGGTGCGTCTTCGACGTCGTGCTGGTGGCCCTGGTGCTCGGGCATGCGCAGATGCGCGTCGTAGCCCGCCTGCCGCACCGCCTCGACGAGCCGCTGCTCATCGAGGCCGTCGGGGTAGCTCACCTTCGCCGACTCGGTGGCGAGGTTCACGGCGGCGTTCACGCCCTCGACGCTCTGCAGCCGCTTCTCGACGCGCGCGACGCAGCTCGCGCACGTCATCCCTTCGATGTCGAGGGTCGCCTCGCGGGTCATGACGCCTGACCGGCGAGCGCGTAGCCCGCCTCCTCCACGGCGGCGGCGACGGCCGACTCGGCCGCGACGCCGGTGACGGCGACCGTTCCCGCGGCGAGGTCGACGACCGCTTCATCCACACCGGGCACCGCCGAGACCTCGCGGGTCACGGCCTGCACGCAGTGGTTGCAGGTCATGCCGTCGACGCGATAGGTGGTGGTGCTCATGATTCCTCCGGTTCGTGGGTTCCGATCGTCTCAACGATATACCCCCTAGGGGTATTCCCGGGCCTAATCTGTGGACCGTGGACGACGAGGTGATGGATGCCACAGACCGCCGGCAGCGCCTGGTGCTGCTCATCGCGATCCTGGCCTCGTTCGTGTCGTTCCTCGACGGCACGGTGGTGACCGTCGCGCTGCCCGCGATCCAGCGCGACCTCGGCGGGGGCCTCGTCACCCAGCAGTGGGTGGTCGACGCCTACCTGATCACGCTCGGATCCCTCATCCTCGTCGCAGGCTCGCTGAGCGACGTCTTCGGCCGGGTCGTGGTGCTGCGTGCCGGGCTCATCGGCTTCGGCGCGGCATCCCTCGCCATCGCCGCCGCACCCGATCCCCTGTTCCTCGTGATCGCGCGGGGCGTGCAGGGTATCGCCGGCGCCCTGCTCGTGCCCAGCTCGCTGGCGCTGATCACCTCGACCTTCCGCGGCCCCGCGCAGTCGAAGGCGATCGGCACCTGGACCGGCGCGACCACCGCGGCGATGCTCGTGGGGCCCGTGCTCGGCGGCGTGTTCGTGGACCTGGTCTCGTGGCGTCTGGTGTTCCTCATCAACGTGCTGCCGATCGCGGTGACCCTCTGGCTGCTCGCGGTGCTACGGCAGCGCGACGTACGCGAGCCCGGTGCGACCGTGGATTGGGCCGGTGCCGTGCTGTGCACGGCGGGGCTGGCCGGCACGGTGTTCGCGCTCATCGAGCAGGAGCGCCTGGGCTGGGCCTCGCCGGCGATCTGGGCGCCGCTGGCCGGCGGCATCCTGTCCCTCTGCGGCTTCATCGTGCGGCAGCACCTCGCCCGCGCCCCGATGATGCCGCTGGGGCTGTTCCGGGTGCGCAACTTCTGGGCCGGCAACCTCGCGACCTGGTTCGTGTACGGCGCGCTCGGGCTGAACGGCCTCGCGCTCGGCGTCTATCTCCAGCAGGGCGCGGGACTGCCGGCGACGCTCGCGGGGCTGGCGAGCCTGCCGTCGACGGTCATCATGATCGTCTTCAGCTCGAAGATCGGCACCTGGGCGGGAACGGCCGGGCCCCGCCTGTTCATGACGATCGGCCCCCTGGTGATGGCGATCGGCACGGCGCTGCTGCTCACCGTGCGCGAGGACTTCGACTACTGGACCCAGGTGCTGCCCTCGGTCGTGCTGTTCGGGGTCGGGCTGACCGTGACCGTGGCACCGCTGACGGCGGCCGTGCTGGGCGCGATCGACCCGGCGCGCTCGGGCATCGCCTCGGCCGTCAACAACGCCGTCGCCCGGGTCGCGGGACTGATCATGGTCGCGCTCCTCGGGGTGATCGCAGGGGGCGCGCTCGACCTGTCCGGCTTCCACCGCACGGCGCTGGTGACCGCGGCGCTGCTGGCCGTCGGCGGGGTCATCTCGTTCGCGGGAATCCGCAACTCCGCGCCCCGTGCCGTGTGACGCTCACAGACTTCGGAGCATCACACCGACTCCGGATGCTTCCGGCGAAATCGTCCGAGGTTCGCTGCCTCCTCCGAACTCTGTGAGCGCCGCGCGCGGGATGCCGCGACTACAGCATGCTCTTCGGATGCCAGACCGTCTTCACCTCGGTGAAGGCCGCGATGCGCTCGGGCGAGGCCACCGGCTCCCCCGGCACGAGCACGCGCTTCAGCGTCTCGGCCGCGCGCATCTGCAGGTCGACCCAGTCGAGGTCTCCCGCGCCGGCGAGGTCGAGGGCGTTGACGTCGGCGTGGTCGGCCAGATGCGGCGCGATCTCGGCGGGCGAGCCGGTCAGCACGTTGACGACTCCGCCCGGCACGTCGCTCGTGGCGAGCACCTCGGCGAGGCTGATGGCCGACAGCGGATACCGCTCGCTGGCCACGACCACGACGCTGTTGCCGGCGACCAGTGCGGGCGCGACCGTGGCCGTGAGGCCGAGCAGCGCGCTGTCCTGCGGCGCGATGATCGCGACGACGCCGGTCGGCTCGGGTGCGGAGATGTTGAAGTACGCGCCCGCGACGGGGTTCAGCCCGCCGGCCACCTGCGCGTATTTGTCGCACCAGCCCGCGTACCAGACCCAGAGGTCGGTGGCGGCATCCACCTGCGCTCCCGCCACCGCGGCGGACACGCCCTCCTGCGCGACGATCTCATCGACGAACTGGGCCCGGCGGCCCTCGAGCAGCTCGGCGACCCGATACAGCACCTGCCCGCGGTTGTACGCGGTGGCGCCCGCCCAGCCCGCCACGGCGGACCGGCCCGCGCGCACGGCGTCACGGGCGTCCTTGCGCGAGGCCAGTGCCGCATTCGCCAGGAAGTCACCCTTCGCCGAGCGCACCTCGTAGGTGCGACCGGACTCGCTGCGCGGGAACGTGCCGCCGATCGCGAGCTTGTAGGTCTTGGGAACGGTGAGTCGGGCGCTCATCGGGCGACCTCCTTGCGGGTCTGCGCCGCGGCGACGGCCCTCGGTGCGGCACCGGCGGGCTTCAGGTACGCGGCCAGGCCGTGCCGGCCACCCTCGCGTCCGTAGCCCGACTCCTTGTAGCCGCCGAACGGCGACGCCGGATCGAATCGGTTGAAGGTGTTGGCCCACACGACGCCGGCGCGCAGCTTGTCGGCCACGGCGAGGATGCGCGAGCCCTTGTCGCTCCAGATGCCCGCCGACAGCCCGTACGGCGTGTTGTTGGCCTTCGCGATCGCCTCGGCGGGAGTGCGGAACGTCAGCACCGACAGCACCGGCCCGAACACCTCCTCGCGGGCGATGCGGTGGGATGCCTCGACCCCGGTGAACACGGTCGGGGCGAACCAGAATCCCTTGTCTGGGAGGGCGCAGTCGGCCGTCCAGCGCTGGGCTCCCTCTGCCTCGCCGGCATCGCTGAGCGTGCGGATGCGCTCGAGCTGCGCCGCGGAGTTGATGGCGCCGATGTCGGTGTTCTTGTCGAGCGGATCGCCCAGTCGCAGCGTCGCCAGCCGCGTCTTGAGCCGGTCGATGACCTCGTCGTGGATCGACTCCTGCACGAGCAGGCGGCTGCCCGCGCAGCACACGTGGCCCTGGTTGAAGAAGATGCCGTTGACGATCCCCTCGATCGCCTGGTCGATCGGCGCGTCGTCGAAGACGATGTTCGCCGCCTTGCCGCCCAGTTCGAGCGTCAGCGACTTCCCGGTGCCCGCGACGGCGCGCGCGATGTCGCGCCCGACCGCGGTGGATCCGGTGAACGCGACCTTGTCGACGTCGGGATGCCGCACCAGCGCCGCACCGCTCGCACCGGCGCCGGTCACGATGTTGACGACCCCGGGCGGCAGATCCGCCTGCTGCAGGATCTCAGCGAAGATCAGCGCCGACAGCGGCGTGGTCTCGGCGGGCTTGAGCACCACCGTGTTGCCGCTGGCCAGGGCCGGTGCGATCTTCCACGCGAGCATGAGCAGCGGGAAGTTCCAGGGGATCACCTGGCCCGCCACCCCCAGCCCGTGCGGGTCCGCGCCCAGGCCCGCGTAATCGAGCTTGTCGGCCCAGCCGGCGTAGTAGAAGAACCACGCGGCCACCAGCGGCACGTCGACGTCGCGGCTCTCCTTGATGGGCTTGCCGTTGTCGAGGCTCTCGGCCACGGCCAGCTCGCGGGCGCGCTCCTGCACGAGCCGCGCGATGCGGAAGAGGTACTTGCCGCGGTCGCGGCCGCTCATCTTCGCCCACACCTTCGTGTGCGCACGGCGGGCGGCGGCCACCGCCGCGTCGACATCGGCCTCGGATGCGCTCGCGATCTCGGCGATGCGCGATTCGTCGGCCGGTGAGATCGTCGTGAACGAGCCGCCGGTGCCGTCGACGAACTCGCCGTCGATGAAGAGCCCGTAGGCGTCCTTCAGGTGCAGGATGCCGCGCGATTCGGGCGCGGGCGCGTAGTCGAGGAATCCCATTCTTCGCCTCAATCCCCGTCTTTCAGTCGAGAGTCACGTAGTCGGGGCCGGAGTACCGGCCGGTCGTCATCTTCTGCCGCTGCAGCAGCACGTCATTGAGCAGGCTCGACGCGCCGAACCGGAACAGGTGCGGCTGCAGCCACTCCTCGCCGACGGTCTCGGCGACGGTGACGAGGTATTTCACCGCGTCCTTCGACGTGCGGATGCCGCCGGCGGGCTTCACCCCGATGCGCTCGCCGGTGAGCCGGTGCCAGTCGCGCACGACCTCGAGCATGAGCAGCGTCACCGGCAGCGTCGCCGCGGGCTGCACCTTGCCGGTGGACGTCTTGATGAAATCGCCGCCGGCGAGGATCGCGAGCCACGAGGCCCGCTTGACGTTGTCGTAGGTGTTCAGCTCGCCGGTCTCGAGGATGACCTTGAGCGCCGCCGAACTGCCGTCGTCGCGCCGGCAGGCCTGCTTGACCTGGACGATCTGGTCGAAGACCGTCGAGTAGTCGCCGGCGAGGAATGCGCCCCGGTCGATCACCATGTCGATCTCGTCGGCGCCGGCCTCCACCGCGTCGCGCGTGTCGGCGAGCTTCACCGCCAGCGACGCGCGTCCGCTGGGGAACGCCGTCGCCACGGCCGCGACGCCGATGCCGCCCTCGTCGGGGTCGCCGTGACGATCTCCGAGCGCGGCGATCGCGTGCGGCACCATGTCGCCGTACACGCAGACAGCGGCGACCGTCGGGCAGTCGGGGTCCATCGCGTCGGGGTGCTGCGCCTTCGCGACGAGCGAACGCACCTTGCCAGGCGTGTCCGCCCCCTCCAGCGTCGTCAGGTCGATGAGGCCGACGATGCGGTCCAGCGCCCACTTCTTCGAGGTCGTCTTGATCGAGCGGGTGCCCATCGCCGCCGCACGCTGCTCGAGGCCGACGGCGTCGACGCCGGGCAGCCCGTGCAGAAAGCGCCGCAGGGTGTCGTCGTCCGGGGCACCGCCGAGGATGTCGACGGCGGTCCGGCGGCTGAGTTCGCGTGTGGTCATCGGTCCTCCTGTGATGACGGGGCGGGGGATGCCGCCAACAGCGCGTCGACGAGCGCGTCCGGGGTGATCCCCCGGCGTCGCGCCTCGTCCTCCAGTCGCGATGCGGCGGTGTGGGACAGTGTGCCGGGGCGGTCGTCGGGCATCAGCAGCGACATCACCGGCACGACGATCGCGCCGAGCGCGACGAGGATCGATACGATGCCGAGCGAGCGCGTGTAGCCGTCCCAGCTCCAGGCGTCGCCGTTCCAGAAGGCGAAGACGTACATCGCGGTCGCAAGGGCGAGGACCGCGAGAGTGATGACGAGCCCGATGCGCACCGCCGCACGACGGCGGTCCGCCAACAGCAGCAGCAGGCTCGCCAGGGCGAAGGCGATCGCGAGCGCGACCCCGGTGCCGATGATCCTGTTCACGGTGTCCCAGGCATCGCCGGGGATCGTGTCCTGGAACCACACCGTCCAGACGACGATGAGGCCGGCGAGCGCCGACACGGCGACGCCGATCACGCCGAAGAGCTGCTGCGCGCGTCCGAGCAGGGTGGCGCAGCACAGCACCGCGAGGCTGAAGGCCCCGACCACGGAGGTCGTGGCGAGGATCCGGGATCCGATGTCGCCGAGATTCCCGCCGAGCAGCACGACGATGCCGCCGATCGCGGCCAGCGAGAACGCGACGACGATGACCACCACGACGACGCGTCGCAGACGCGTCACCGGCGCGGGTGTGATGACGGTCATGGGTCCTCCCCGGTGAACGCGAGCCGTGTGCTCAGCGGTCACGATCACCGTACACAGATCGCGGGCGCTTGTGCGCGGTTTCAGCGGAGCAGTTCCCGCACGCGCCGCACGTCGTCGGACATCTGGGCCTTCAGCGCGTCGATGCCGTCGAAGGCCACCATGCCCCGCACCCGGTGGGTGAACTCGATCTCCACGTGATGGCCGTACAGGTCGAGATCGGTCTCGTCGAGCACGTACGCCTCGACGACGCGCCGCGGCACATCGTCGAAGGTCGGATTGGTGCCGACGCTGATGGCCGCGGGATAGCGGATGCCGCGGCGCAGTCCGTCACGCGGAGCCTCGTCGACGAGCCAGCCGGCGTAGACGCCGTCGGCGGGGACGAATCCCTCCATGTCGGGCGACAGGTTCGCCGTGGGAAAGCCCAGTTCACGTCCGCGCTTCAGACCGTGCACGACCTCGCCCCACACCGCATGCGACCGGCCGAGCAGGCGGGTCGCGGCCTCGACGTCGCCCGCGCGGAGCGCCTCTCGGACCCAGGTGGACGACACGCGCCGCTCCGAGGTGATCGCGCGCACGTCGTCGATGACATCGACCCGGTAGCCGTGCCGGGGAGCCAGGCGCTCCAGCAGCTCCGGACTCCCGGCGCCGCCGCGCCCGAAGCGGAAGTCGCGCCCCACCATCACGGTCTGCACGCCCAGTGCCGTCACGAGGACGTTCTCGATGAACTCCTCGGCCGGCTGCGCGGCCATCGCCGCGTCGAACGTCAGCACCAGGGTGGCGTCGATGCCCGTCTCGTCGAGCAGCTGCAGCTTCTGATGCAGGCCGGTCACGTCTTCGGGGCAGATCTCCGGCCGGAGGGTCGCCAGCGGGTTGCGGTCGAAGGTGACGGCGACGACCTGGACGCCGCCGGCCGCGGCATCCACCTTCGCCCTCTCCAGGATCGCGCGGTGCCCGGCATGCACGCCGTCGAACTTGCCGATGGCCACCACGGACGGGCCGAAGCCCGCCGGCACGTCGGCCGGATCGCGGAAGACGCGCATCAGGCGGCCACCGCGGGTTCGCTCGTGGATGCCGCGACCGGGCGGTGCGAGAACAGCCACCACAGACCCAGGAACGGCAGCACGAGCGGGATGAAGACATAGCCCATCCCGTAGAACGACCACACCGTCGCCTCGGGGAAGAGGTCGGGGCGCACCAGGCTCAGCGTGCCGATCGAGAGCACGCCCACGAGCTCGAAGCCGATCGCCACCCACGCGATGCGATACCAGACCCGTGACGCCGAGAAGATGAGCGCGAGCGTGGCGAGGATGTACACCACGGCCGACACCCCCGACAGCGTGAACGCCAGGGGCGCGTGGTGGAAGCGCTCGATGATCTGCACGACCGAGCGGCCGGTGGCGCCCAGGGCGAGGATGGCGTAGACGACGACGAGGACGCGACCGATACCGGTCATGCGGCGGGGGCGGGAAGGCGAAGACATGACCATCCGATCCTACGTCCATCGGGTGACGGCACCGGCTCCGGGCGATGATCGATCACATCGGTCACATACACCTCGTGAGCATCAGAGGTAGACAGACACACCGTGCGATGACAATATTCCAATGCGACACATCGTCGCTCCGTATCCGTTTCGTCGAAGTGCCGCCCATGCTCCCCTCCCGCTTCATCCTCGCCGCCGTCGGCACCGCCGTCGCCCTCGTCCTCGGGGTCACGGCCCCCGCCGCCGGCGCGACCGCCGCTCCACGCGTCGCCGCTGCGACCGAGGCGACGCCGCCGCAGGCGACCACGTTCACGACACCGCTGAAGAAGGCCTACTCGATCTCGTCGTACTACGGCGCCCGGTGCATGCCGGTCGCGGGCGCATCGACGTTCCATCTCGGCGTGGACCTGGCCGCGCCCACCGGCACGCCGATCTACGCGGTCGCCGCGGGCGTTGTCGTCGCCACGGTCGACGGCACCTCGTCTCAGGCCGGGTACATCAAGATCCGGCACCGGGTCGGCGCCGTCACGTATACGTCGTTCTACTACCACATCTGGGATTCGACGACCCACGTCACCGTCGGCGAGGTCGTCAAGGCCGGGCAGCGGATCAGCGAGGTGGGCTCGAGCGGCAGGGTCAGCGGGCCGCATCTGCATCTGGAGATCTGGAAGGGCGAGCCGGGGTCGGCGACATCGTTGGATCCTGCCCCCTTCATGAAGAAGCACGGCGTCGACCTCTACGGCGCGGCCACAGCGATCTTCGCCACGCGCGCCCCGGCGACCTGCACCTACTACACGACCACCCTGGTGAACTTCCGCACCGGGCCGTCGACGTCCTCCCCGGTCATCCGCGCGCTGCCCGCGGCCACCAAGGTCGTGCACGTGCCGGGGGCGGCGACGGGCGGCTACCTGCCGGTCACCGTGGGCTCGACCAAGGGGTGGATCTCGTCGTCGTATCTCTCGCCCGACAAGCCCGTCGTCGCGACACCCGCACCGGCACAGGCGACGACCGGCACGACGACGCCCGCGAAGACGGCGAAGCCGGCGACGAGCTACAAGACCACCGCCGCCCTGAACCTGCGCGCGACGGCGTCGCTGAACGGAAAGGTGCTCCTCGTGCTCCCGCGCGGCGCCGCCGTCGGCACGGTCAAGGGCACCTCGGGCACGTGGCGCAAGATCACCTACAAGAAGAAGACCGGCTGGGTCTCGTCCGCCTATCTGACCGCCGCGTCGAGCGCGACGACATCGTCTTCGGTGACGAAGACGACCCCGAAGAAGGCGACGACCTACCAGACCACGGCCGCGCTGAACCTGCGGAAGTCCGCGTCGCTGACCGGCGCTCGCATCCTGGTCATCCCCCGCGGCGCGAACGTCGGCACCGTGAAGGCCAGCAACGGCGTGTGGCGAAAGATCACCTACAAGAAGCACACGGGCTGGGTGTCGTCCGCATATTTGAAGAAGGGCTAGCTCACGCGCCCTGAATCGTCCAGATGACGTGCATGCGCCACACCATGACCGCCACCGCGAGTGCGGCGATGCCCATGATCACGGTGCTCCACCGGCTGCGCTCCAGCAGCGCCCACACCACACCCGCCGGCGGCAGCAGCGCGGCGGACACCAGGTAGACCCAGAACTCGAGCAGGCTGCCCGACGGCGGATTGCCCGCCAGGGGCGCGACGATCGCGATGACGATCTGCGCGATCAGCAGCAGTTCGAGCAGCGCCAGTGCCCCGACGGTGACGTCACCGGGCCGCCGGCCGGCCAGGCCCAGCACGACCCCGATCAGCCCCGCGGCGACAGCCACGACGACGGTGACGATGGTGAACCACAGGATCATGGATGCTGCTCCTCGGGCATGTTCATGATGCTCTTGACCTCTGCACCACGACGCTCGATGATGCCGATCAGCTCGCCGTCGGGGTCGATGGCGGCGGCACGGGGCCCCGTGAAGGCACGCCCGAGGCTCGCCACCCGCTTGCCCTGGCGCAGAGCACGCGCCTGTTCGGGGTCGGCGAGCGCTTCGGGAAGCACGTGCAGCGCCGCCCGCGCCGGCGCCATCAGCCCGTCGGCCGCGATGTCGTCGACGGCGACGGCATCCTTCACGGCGAACTCGCCGATCCGCGTGCGCCGCAACGATGTCAGATGCGCACCGACCCCGAGGGCGGCGCCGAGATCGCGTGCGAGCGCACGGACATAGGTGCCGCTCGAGCAGGAGACGGCGACGTCGAGGTCGAGGCATCCCTCGTCCGCCGGACGTGCGGCGCGCAGCAGGAAGGCCGAGACGGTGACCTCGCGGGCCGCGAGCTCGACGTCGACCCCCTCGCGGGCGAGGTCGTATGCCCGACGGCCGTTCACCTTGATCGCGGAGACGCGGCTGGGCACCTGCGAGATGCGCCCGGTCAGCCGCGCCATCTCCGCGTCGAGCTGCTCGCGGGAGACCGCCGCGACGGCGGACGCCGGCGCCCGGCCGGTCACCTCGCCGTCGGCGTCGTCGGAGTCGGTCGACACTCCGAGCCGGATCGTGGCGAGGTAGTCCTTGTCGAGGCCGACGATGTAGGTGAGCAGGCGCGTGGCCGGCCCCACGCCGAGGATCAGCAGGCCGGTGGCCATCGGATCGAGCGTGCCGGCGTGACCGATCTTGCGCGTGTTCAGCGCCCGCCGGGCGCGGGCGACCACGTCGTGGCTGGTGATCCCGCCCGGCTTGTGGACGAGCAGGATGCCGTTCGGAGCTGCCATCAGCAGGAGTCCCGATAGACCTGGACGGGATGCTGCGGGTCCGTGACGTCCACCAGCGCCGAGGCGTGCTGCACCGGCTCATCGCGCAGGTACGACAGCTCGACGCGCGTGTGCGGAGCCTCCAGGGAGCGGCCGGGCCGCAGGGCCAGCACCCGGTCGGAGATCTCGAGCCAGACCGAGAAGTGCCAGATCCCCCGCATGGCCGGCGTGGTCAGAAACGGTCCGTCGACGACGAGGACGGCGTCGTCGCCCGCGGTGACCCAGCGCGCCTCGGCCGGCTGGTCGCGCTGCTCGTCCCAGGCCTGCAGCTGGAAGCCGGTCGTCGCAGAGGTGTGCGCGGCGTTGCGGAACGGGTCGACGAGCACGCGGCGGAACGTCTCCTCGTCGAACCAGGCGGGCTCGCGCTCGGTGGTGCGCCGCCGCTCGCGCGGAATGAGGAAGCCGTCGGCCGAGGCACGGAAGACGTCGGACCCGTCTTCGGCGCAGATCGCGGCGAACGCGTCGGCGAAGGCCGCCGTCGGCGTGGAGGGCAGGGCGTCCACCGCCACCAGCAGGCGCCCGCCCGCGTGGTGCTGCCGCAGCTGGCCGCGCAGCTCGCGCAGCAACATGTTCGCGGGGGTGATCGGCAGGCGCATGCCCTCAGCCTATGCGCTCGCCCGGGTATCCTCGCGGAGTGCCCCTCCACTCCCCCGACCTCGCGACGCCGCTCGTGGCCTGGTACCGCGCCCACGCGCGCGACCTGCCCTGGCGGCAGGCCGGGTTCCACGCCCGCTACGGTGGCTGGGGCGTGCTGGTCAGCGAGTTCATGCTGCAGCAGACGCCCACGACCCGCGTCATCCCGCACCTCGATGCCTGGCTGACACGCTGGCCGACGCCGTCGGCGCTGGCCGCCGAGCCGCCCGCCGAGGCCGTCCGCCAATGGGCGAACCTCGGCTACCCTCGACGCGCCCTGTGGCTGCACCGCGCCGCCGTCCAGCTGCGCGACCGGCACGGCGGCGTCGTGCCGGCGGACGTCGACGCCCTGCTCGCACTGTCGGGCATCGGCGACTACACGGCGCGCGCGGTCGCGGTGTTCGCCTACGGCCGGCGGCATCCCGTCGTCGACACGAACACGCGCCGCGTGCTCGCGCGGGCGCTGGACGCACGGTCGCAGCCGGGTCCGCCCTCACGACGCGACCTCGATCGGATGGCGGCCGCGCTCCCCGACGACGACGCCGACGCGGCGGTCATGAACGCCGCGACGATGGAGCTGGGTGCGGTCGTGTGCACGGCGCGCGCCCCGCGCTGCGATGTATGCCCGATCGCGCATCTGTGCGCGTGGCGTGCCGCGGGCTACCCCGACACCGGTGATCCCCGCCGCAAGCAGGCCCGTTACGAAGGCAGCGACCGCCAGGCACGCGGCGCCGTCTTGAAGACACTGCGGGATGCCGCGGGCAGCCCGGTCGCGATCGACGACGTCCTCTCGGGCTGGCCCGACCCGCTTCAGCGCGACCGCGCGATCGATTCGCTCATCGCCGACGGGCTCGTCGAGGCATCCGAAGCAATGCTCCGTCTGCCACAGTGAAGGGGCGGCCCGGCGTACGCGCCGGACCGCCCCTTCGTGTGGGTGTTCTCGCCGATCAGCCCTTGAGCTTGATCACCTGGGTACGGTGCCCCGAGGCCCCGTGCAGGTGCGTCACGAGAGCCTGGACCTCGGTCTTGCCGCCGTGGCCCTTCCCCTTGTCGCCGTGACCCTTCTTCGAAGAGGTCGTGGCGCCCTTCGCGTTCGACCCCTTTGAGTCGGCAGCCAGGGTGTACGGGATCGAGGCGCCGCCCTCATCGAGGTACAGCGGCGAGTCCACAGCGATGGTCGGGTTCACGACGTCGTACGAGATCGGCCCCACGTCGTCGATGTCGCCGTTCGCGTTGCCGGTGTAGTAGCTGTACGTGCCCACCGAGTACGTGATCGGGAACGTCTTCGCGTCGTCGGTCACGCCGATCGCACTCGGCCAGACCGGGATCGACAGGACGTTCGTGTCGAACACGTTGGTGTTCACGTCGCCGAACTGGAAGTTCACCGGCTCGAGGTCGATGAGAGTCCCCGTCTTCAGATCCACCAGGTTGGCCAACAGGACATCCGTGGCGTCGTAGTTCTGGACGTACACCTCGTAGTCCGGAACGCCGTCACCCGTGGTGTCGATGTCGACATACGGGATCGTCGAGTTGCCGACGGTGGCCCAGTCGGCGTACGTGGAGAGCGTGAACCACAGCCAGCCGTCGGCGTAGCCGTCGCCCGACTTCGACGAACCGGCGCCCACGTACTGCAGGTCGCCGGCGCGCGCGGTCTGGTTGACCGTGCAGTTCTGGGTCTGCGCGCCGCGGCACACGGGCAGGCGACTGCTCGTGGCGCCGAGTGTGGCCACCGACACCAGCGAGTCGTAGGCGGTGGAGTCATCGCCCTGGCTGACGCCCGTGCCGCGGATCTGCAGTGCGCTCGTGCCCTTGCGCGTGCTGTCGACCACGGTGGTCTGCGAGACGGGCTTGGCGGCGCCGTACACCGGCAGGCGCAGCGCGTCGGCCTTCGACCCGCGCACGTCGACCATGAGGCGGCCCGACGCGTCGGCGACGAACTGCCGGGCGACGCCCAGCTGGTCGACCGCCATCGTCGGGTCGATGGTGTTGCGCAGCTGCGCGGTACGGATCGTCATCGTGACGCGCACCTTCGCCGTGTGCCCGGCACGCACCGTCACCGACCGCGGCGAGACCGTGTAGGCGACCCCCGGCTGCGACACGGCGGCCGCGTAGGAGAGATCGGCGCTCACATTGCGACGCCCGGTGTTCTGGAGCGTGACCGTGATCGTCTTGCGCACGGTCGAGCGGGTGGCCGGCGCCTCGACGACGCCGAACGACGCCGAGACGCCGCCCTTGGTCTCCTTCGAGTACACGAGGAGCGTGTTGTCGACCGCCGCCTGGGCGTCCACGCGACCGGAGCCGACGCGCGCCGGCCCGTACACGTCACCGGTCTTGCCGGCTCCGGTGTACACATCGTGCCCGGCGGTGTTCATGATGTCGGCCTTGAGCTGCTCGACCGTCCATGACGGGTGCGCCTTCTTCACGAGAGCCGCGATGCCCGCCGTGTGCGGCGTGGCCATCGACGTGCCCGACATGTTGATCGCGCCGTCACCGGTGCCGATGCCCGCGGACAGGATCGTGTCACCGGGGGCCGCAACGTCGGGCTTGACGACGCCGAGGCTGCCGTGCGTGCCGCGCGAGGAGAACGAGCTCACCAGATCGTCGATCGACGGGTCGATGTCGGCCTGCGACAGCGCCAGGCTGCCGTCGAAGGTGACGCGGAGCGTGCCCGCTTCCAGCGCGGGGGTCAGCTTCTCGGTGGCGCTCTTGGTGAGCTGGAACACCGGGATGACGGCGTCACCCGTGATGCCGGCCGTGAACGGGTTCACGTCGCCGGTGAACAGGGCTCCGACGGCGCCGGCGGCGCGGGCGTTCGCGGCGCGAGCAGCTGAGCCGCACCGGCGGGTCGCGTCGTTCGAGTCCCACGTCAGCCAGGCGACATTGCCCGCGACGGCCGCGGCATCGGCGGCGGAGAGCGGGTCGCAGCCGTCGGCGTTGCCGCTCGAGAGCGCCACGACGTCTCCGGTCACCGGCGCGCTGCTCCAGTCGTACGCGATCGAGTTCTGACCGGTGACGACGCCGGCGTCATCGGCGGGCCGATCCACCTGCAGCCCGTCCATCTGCTGGTACGAGTCGACGGTGCTCGCGACCGCGAGCGCGCCGACCGCGTTGCCGGGAGCGCCCCCGGTGTCGGTGAGGTCGCCGTTGTTGCCCATCGCGATGACGGGCAGCACGCCCTGTGCGGCCAGGGCGTTCACGACGTCGTTCTCGGGGTCGTCGACCGTGGCGTAGTCGGCGCCGAGCGAGAGGTTCACCACGTCGGCCTTGACCATCGAGCCGTCGCCCTTCAGGTCGAGCGCCCGGTCGAGCGCCGGGATGACGACGTCCGTCGACCCGGTGCACCCGAAGACCTTCAGGGGGTAGACCGTCGCCTCGGGAGCGGTGCCGGGAAGGACCTTCATCTTCGCGACGTCGTCGGCGCTGAGCGTCGAGTAGTCGCCCGTGTACGTGGAGCCGTCGGCGTTCTCGCCGTAGCCGGCCGTGATGCCGGCGACATGCGTGCCGTGCGCGGCACAGCCGATCGGGTCGGGGTCGGGGTGGGCGACCGGCTGGTAGTCGTCGGCGTCGGGGTCGGCGTTGTAGTCGTCGCCCGAGAAGTCGTAGCCGCCGCCGACCTTGACCTTGGCGGCCGCCGTCAGGGTGTCATACCAGTTCGCGTTCGCGTTGTCGGCGTGTGCGGCATCCCACGCGGCCGTCGTGCCCTCGCCGCCGAAGTCCGCGTGCGTGTAGTCGAGGCCGGTGTCGATGATGGCCACCTTCACGCCCTCACCGGTGTTGCCGCTCTCCTCCCACGTCGCGATCGTGTTCGTCAGATCGGTCGCATTCGCATTCAGCGCGTGCTTGGGGACGAGCGGGGTGATCTTGACGACGTCGCTGCGGTCGGCGATCTCCTTGATCGCGCTGACGTCGGCGTTGATCGCCACGCCGGGGAGGGCGTTGCCGACCTGCCAGAGTTCCTTGGCCTTGCCGTCCTTCGCGCGCGCGTCCTTGACGACGGCGTCGGACTTCTTCTTCGCCGCCGCCTTCGCGGCCTTGGCGTCGGCCCGCTGCGAGCTCGCGCTCTTGCCCGCGCTCTTGGCCTCGTCGGCAGCGGCCGCGGCGCCCTGGCCGCTCAGCTGCACGAACACGGACCGGCGCCCGGTCATGCGATCGAGGCCGCCGGCGAGCTTCGAGGCCGACAGCACGCCGTGCGCGGCCGTGGGCACGGCATCGGCGTTCGGGTCGTCCGGCGTGCTCGCCGCGTTCGCCCCCGCGGGCCACATCATCGCGCACGCGACGGCGGCAGCAGAGAGGGCGGCCACCGACCGCCCTCTGGATCGGAACTTACTGGTCATGTACCGACACTCCTTCGTGCCAACAGCCCGGCCGCGCGACGGTGTGGTTCACCGCCGTCGACGCCCGCCCGAACGGGGGACTACCGGGACATGGACGCGATTACGCTATCGGTCCGCGTCGGCGCGCCGCCAGAGTGAATCGCCGCATAGCAGGCGCATAACCAAAGATGAGCAAGTTGTAATCTTCGGGGCCCGTGGCGTGCGTCGTCAGTCGGCGTCGTCGAGCTCGCGCGGCTTCACATACGGGTCGGACTCCCCCGCGTAGGCGGCACCCGCCGCCAGACCCGCCACGTGCGCATCGCGCTCGTGCGCCTCGCGCAGCAGATCCTCGATGTGGCCGGCGTTCTCCGGGATCGCGTCGGGGATGAACTCGAGCGTCGGGGTGAGACGGATCGCGAGCTGGCGACCCACCTCGCTGCGCAGCATCCCGGTCGCCGCCTTCAAGGCGTCGGCGGTGTCCGCGCGCTCCTTCTCGTCGCCGAGCACCGTGTAGAACACGGATGCGTGCTGCAGATCGCCGGTCACCTTGACATCGGTGATCGTCACGAAGCCGAGCCGCGGATCGCGCAGCCCCTTCTCGAGACGCTGGGCGATGAGAACGCGGATGCGGTCGGCCAGACGTGCCTGTCGTTCCGAAGACATGATTCCTCCTGTGCGCGGGGGCGCCCGCAGGCGCCCCCGCGTCGCGCGCTATGCGCGGGGCTTCTCCACCAGCTCGGTGGTCTCGATCTCGTCGCCAACCTGGATGTCGTTGTACTTGCCGAGGCCGATACCGGCTTCGTAGTCGGTACGGACCTCGGTGACGTCGTCCTTGAACCGGCGCAGCGACTCGATGGCGAGGCCATCGGCGAGCACGACGCCGTCGCGGATGACACGGGCCTTCGCGTTGCGGGTGATGGTGCCCGACCGCACGATGACACCGGCGATGTTGCCGAACTTCGAGGAGCGGAACACCTCGCGGATCTCGGCGACACCCGACTGGACCTCTTCGTACTCCGGCTTGAGCATGCCCTTGAGCGAGTTCTCGATGTCTTCCAGCGCGGAGTAGATCACCGAGTAGAAGCGGATGTCGACGCCCTCGCGCTGTGCGCGCTCACGTGCCTTCTGGTCGGGACGCACGTTGAAGCCGACGATGATCGCGTTGTCGATCGTGGCCAGGTCGACGTCCGACTCGGTGACGGCACCCACACCGCGGTGCAGGATGCGCAGCTGGACCGAATCGTCGACCTCGATCTTCATGAGGGACTCCTCCAGTGCCTCGACGGCACCGGACACGTCGCCCTTGATGATGAGGTTGAGGGACTCGACCTTGCCCTCCTCGAGCGCCTTCGTGAAGTCCTCGAGCGAGATGCGCTTGCGGGCCTTGGCCAGCTGCGCGTTGCGCTCGGCCGCTTCACGCTTCTCGGCGATCTGGCGGGCCATGCGGTCTTCCTCGGTCACGATGAACGTGTCGCCGGCGCGCGGCACCGAGTTCAGACCCTGCACCTGGACCGGACGGGAGGGAGCGGCCTCTTCGACCGCGTCGCCGTTCTCGTCGAGCATCGCCCGCACGCGCCCGTAGGCGGTGCCGGCGACGATCGCGTCACCGACGCGCAGCGTGCCGGACTGGATGAGCACGGTCGCCACAGAACCACGGCCCTTGTCGAGCTTGGCTTCGATCGCGACGCCGCGGGCGTCCTTGTTCGGGTTCGCACGCAGGTCGAGGCCGGCGTCGGCGGTGAGCAGCACGGCGTCCAGAAGCTCCTGGATGCCGATGTTCTCGCGCGCCGAGACGTCGACGAACATGACGTCCCCGCCGTACTCCTCGGCGACCAGGCCGTACTCGGTGAGCTGCTGGCGCACCTTGGCCGGGTTGGCGTCGGGCTTGTCGATCTTGTTGACCGCCACCACGATCGGCACATTCGCCGCCTGGGCGTGGTTCAGCGCCTCCACCGTCTGCGGCATGATGCCGTCGTCGGCGGCGACCACGAGGATCGCGATGTCGGTCACCTGCGCACCACGGGCACGCATGGCGGTGAACGCCTCGTGACCCGGGGTGTCGATGAAGGTGATCGCGCGCTCGATCTCCTCGTGCTCGGTCCAGATCTGGTAGGCGCCGATGTGCTGGGTGATGCCGCCGGCCTCGCCCGCCACCACGTTCGTCTGCCGGATGGCGTCCAGCAGACGGGTCTTGCCGTGGTCGACGTGGCCCATGACGGTGACCACCGGAGGACGGATCTCAAGGTCCGAGTCGTCCTCGTCGGCCAGCTCCTGCTCGAGGTCGAGCCCGAAGCCCTCGAGGAGCTCCTTGTCCTCGTCCTCGGGCGAGACCATCTGGATCTTGTAGCCGAGCTCGGCGCCCAGCACCTCGAAGGTGGCCTCGTCGAGCGACTCGGTCGCCGTGGCCATCTCACCGAGGTTGAACAGGATCGTCACCAGCGTGCCCGGCTGCACGGTGTAGCCGCGCAGCGCCTCGAGCTTGTCGGCGAAGTCGGAGATCGACGCACCGCGGCGCAGGCGGATGATCTCGCCGTTGCCCTTCTGGACGTTGACGCCGCCGACGACGGGCGCCGACCGCATCTCGAACTCTTGCCGCTTCGCGCGCCTCGACTTGCGCTGCTTCGACTTGCCGCCGCCCTTGCCGAACGCGCCGGCTGTGCCGCCGCCGCGACCGCGACCGCCGCCACCGGGACGACCGGCGAAGCCGCCGCCCGGACGGCTCGGGAAGCCGCCGCCTGTACCGGCACCGGCACCGGCGCCGGGGCGCCCGGGACGCTGCTGGAAGGGCGCGCCGCCGCCGGGACGACCCGGACGACCGCCACCCGCACCGCCGGGACGACCCGGGCGCGGGGCGCCGGGACGGGGCGAGCCCGGGCGCGGCGGCTGAGGCCGCGGCGCCTGCGGACGCGGGATGTTGCCCGGGTTCGGGCGCTGGCCCATGCCCTGCGCGGGCGCGAAGGGGTTGTTGCCCGGACGGGGACCCGCCGGACGCTGGCCCATGCCCTGGGAGGACGAGAAGGGGTTGTTGCCCGGACGCGGACCCGAAGGACGCGGGCCCGGAGTGGGCGCGCCCGGCTTGGGCGCGGATGTCTTGTCGGACGCCGCGGACGCCGCCGGGGCCTCGGGGGCCGCCTCGGCGGGCTTGGGCGCCTCGGTCTTCGGCTCCTCCGCCGTCGGCGCCGCGGGCTGCGCGGGTGCCGCGGGCTTCGCGGACGCCGGCGTCTTCGCGGCGGGCTTGGCCGCCTGCGGCTTCGGGGCCGCGGGCCGCACCGGGCCGGGGCGTCCGGCCGGCTGGGGCTTCGCGCCGTCGGCCGCGCCGTCGCCGGACGCCTTCGCGCCGTCGGCCGCGAGGGCATTGCGGAGCTTACGGGCCACCGGGGGTTCGATGGTCGACGACGGGCTCTTGACGAACTCGCCGAGCTCCTTCAGCTTCGCGAGGGCGACCTTGCTGTCGACGCCGAGCTCGGAAGCGATCTCGTGCACGCGTGGTTTTGCCACAATTCTCCTGTCTGAGGTCTCCCCCGGACAGGGCAGACCGTTAGTCGCGGACGGGTCTCATTTCGAGCCGTTCACTTTGTTTCCATAGCCGTTCAGCCTTTTCGCTGCAGATGCTCTTCGATGGTCTGCGTGTCAAGCGGACCTGACACACGCAATGCGCGTACGAACGCCCGTCGCCGCACTGCGGCCTGCAGGCATTCACCCGTGTCGTGGACCCAGGCGCCCCGCCCGGGCATCGACGCACGCTCGTCAAGGACAAGGTGGGAGTCGATGGCCACCACTCGCAAGAGAGAGGACCGGGGGGAACGCCGACGGCACCCGACGCACGTTCGTACGGGGTCCATCTTACCCTGTCACGCGCCTTCGAGAATCGAGTCCGGCTGGATGTCGATCTTCGCGCCGGTCAGCTTCGCGGCGAGCCGCGCGTTCTGCCCTTCCTTGCCGATCGCCAGCGACAGCTGGTAGTCGGGCACGAGCGCCCGAACGGCCTTGGTCGTGGCATCCAGCACGAAACTCGATGTCACCTTCGCGGGCGACAGCGCGTTCGCCACGAACTTCGCGAGCTCGGGGTCGTAGTCGACGATGTCGATCTTCTCGCCGCCCAGCTCGTCGGTGACCGCGCGCACGCGCCGCCCCAGCTCGCCGATGCACGCGCCCTTCGCGTTCACCGCCGGGTCGTTGGCCTTCACCGCGATCTTCGTGCGGTGCCCGGCCTCGCGCGCGAGCGACACGATCTCGACGACGCCGCTCGCGATCTCGGGGACCTCCAGCGCGAACAGCTTGCGGACGAGGCCCGGGTGCGTGCGCGAGACGGTGATCGACGGGCCCTTCGTGCCCTTCGACACGCTGGTCACGTACACGCGCAGGCGGGCGCCGTGCGCGTAGTCCTCGCCGGGCACCTGCTCCTCGGGCGGGAGGATCGCCTCGACGGTGCCGAGGTCGACGTGCACCATGCGCGGGTTCGGGCCCTGCTGCACGACACCGGCGACGATGTCGCCCTCCTTGCCGCGGAACTCGCCGAGCACCGCGTCATCGGCGATGTCGCGCAGCCGCTGGCTGATGACCTGCTTGGCCGCGAACGCCGCGATCCGGCCGAAGTCCTCGGGAGTGCTCTCCTCTTCGCCGATGACAGCACCGTCGTCATCGAGCAGGGGCACGTAGACGGCGACGTGGCCGGTCTTGCGGTCGAGCTGGGCGCGCGTCCCCTCCGGCAGCGTGCCGGTCGCCGACGTGTGCTTGGCATAGGCGGTCAGGATCGCCTGCTCGATGATGTGCACGAGCTCGTCGAAGGGGATCTCCTTCTCCCGCTCGACCGTTCTCAGCAGTCCCAGGTCGATATCCATCGCGGCCTCCCTCTTCAGCTTTCGCAGGCGCGCACACGCGCCGACATCCCTACAACGTTACCGGATGCCGCGTCCGCCCATTCTGTGAGGACGCCGGTCAGGCGCAGCGCGAGGTCGGCGCCGCACGATGGGCGAACAGCCCGCCGGTCCAGTCGAGGAGCTTCGAGATCGCCTGCGAGCCCGGCTGCAGGATGTCCTGATGGTGGGTCACCGGATACTCCACCCATTCGACGTCGTTGCCGGCCTTGCACAGCCGCGTGACGTAGGCGACCTGCTGGCTGGTCGGGATGACCTCGTCATCGGCCCCCCACTGGATCAGCAGCGGCGCCGGCCAGGTGCCCATGGCCGTGTTCTCACCGAGCCGGCGACCGAGGTTTCCGGCGGTCAGGTCGCCGATGTACAGCGTCTGGTGCTCGGAGATGCCCAGCGCCGCCAGCACCGACACCATCAGCGCCGGCTCGCTCGGGCATCGCTGCGCCAGCTCGCGGACGATGGCGCGGGTGCCCGGCGAGACATAGTCGGCCAGGCGCACGTCGGGGTACGTCTCCGAGTAGGGCACCAGCACCCAGGCTGTGAGGACCGTCAGCTCGGGGCTGGCGAAACCGGCGGTCAGGTCGCGGGCCAGGGCGAGCGGGTCTCCGGCGGGCGCCAGCGCGGCCGTGCCCAGGACGTTCAGATCGGGCGTGTACTTCTTCGCGAGACGACTGGCCCACAGCGCCGCATGCCCGCCCTGCGAGTGCCCCCACACGACGACGTCGTCGGACGCCCAGACATGCGGCAGCTTCTCGGCGGCCACCACCGCGTCCAGCGCGGACCGCCCCTCACCCTGCCCGATGAGATAGGGGAACACCCCGGGGGTGCCCTGCCCGGCGTAGTCGGGTGCCACGACCATCCATCCGTGCGCGAGCGCCCGGTCGAGCCCCGGGATCGCCCACTTCGTGGCGGCGTTGTCGGTGAGGCTCGGTGCGCACCCGCGCGCGACGCCCGTGGTGCCGTGGTTCCAGAGCACCACCGGGTGCGGTGTGAGCTGGATCTCCTCCTCCGGGACGATCACCAGTGCGCTGGCGGCGACTGTCTGGCCGTGCGCGTCGGTCGTCGAGTACAGGATGCGCGTGACGGTCGCACCCGGCGGGATCGTGCCGCCGTACGGTGCGGTGCGGATGAGCTCGCCGTGCCCCGACGGCAGCGTCGCCGGCGGATCGTAGAACGCGTCGACGACCGGTGCGCCGTCTTCGAGCCAGCCGTTGAGGAACCATCCCCCGGCCGTGGTGACCACCAGCAGAAGAGCGAGCACGTAGCGTCCGGCGTCGGCCAGCCGGGGCCGCGGACGGCGCGCGGGCAGCGGTCGTCCCCCACGGTCGGGGCGGCTGCGCAGCAGCACGACGCCGCGCGCGAGCAGGGACGCGCCGAACACCAGGGTGCGCACGCCGAACACGACGGCGACCACCAGGACCGTGACATCCGGCCAGGTCAGCGACAGGATGCCGAACACCACCTGCGCGCCGCCCCAGGCCGCCGACAGCACCCGCTGGCTGACGCGGACACGCTCCCCCGACCGGCTCGGGATCAGGGCGTCGCCGATCGAGGCGATGCCGCTCAGCAGCAGCAGGATCGCCAGCACGGTCGGCAGCACGTTCAGGCTCGAGCCGAGCCAGACCAGCACGAGGATGCCGGCGACGATCCACACGATGGCGAAGATGCGCGTCCACCACGCGGGCGACCGGTGCCGGGAGATGAGCTCGACCACTCCGGAGATGACCGCGCTGGCGCCGACGTACACGCCGAGCAGCACGAGCGAGGTCAGCGGGCGCGAGACGGTGAGCACGCCGAGAACCGTCACCACGGCCCCCACGACGATCATCGCCCGGGGCGGCGCCTGCGAGACGAGGCCGGGCAGGGCGCTCCACCGCCGAGTGCCGCGATCCGTCATCGTGCCATGATAGGTCGGCCCCGCCGGGCGGCCGCCGAGTGCGCGATCGTCACGCGGCGTCGTCGTCGACCCAGTCGTTCACCGCCCCGATGAGCCGATACAGGTCGCCGACCTCGAACGGGTTGTAGTGCATCACCAGGCGCGGCAGCTCGAGCCGGTCGCCGTCGTGCTGCTCGTCGCGCAGCGGGCCGCTGCGCTCGATCTCGCCCTGCGTGAGCCGGTGCGCGAAGCGCTCGTTGAGCTCGATCAGCTGCGCATCGGTGGGCGCCGTGCGGATGCGCAGCACGAGCCGCTCGCGCACCCACCGCAGCGAGTCGTAGTTGCGCCAGAACCCCAGGATGTGGTCGATGGCGGCCCGCACCGAGTCGGTCACCAGCACGCGGTCGAAGTCGTCCGCGTTGATGACGCCGGCCGGCACCAGGTGCTGGTCGACGAAACGGCGCAGACCGCCCCAGAACGTGCCGCCGGGCTCGTCGAGCAGCACGATCGGCATCGGCTCGGCCTTGCCGGTCTGCTGCAGAGTGAGCAGCTCGAACATCTCATCCATCGTCCCGAACCCGCCGGGCAGGCAGATGAAGCCGTGCGACTCCTTCATGAGCATGAGCTTGCGGGTGAAGAAGTACTTCATCGACACGACGTTCTCGCTGTCGGCCAGCAGGGCGTTGGGCTTCTCCTCGAACGGCAGCCGGATCGACACGCCGATCGACCGGTCTGCGCCGGCGCCCTCGGTCCCGGCCTGCATGATCCCGGGGCCTGCACCGGTGACCACCATCCAGCCGTGCTCCGAGAGGATGTGCGCGGCACGGCGTGCCTGCCGGTACAGCGGGTCGTCGGGCTTCGTGCGCGCCGACCCGAACACCGTCACCTTCGGCACCGCGCCATAGGGCGCGAACAGCGAGAACGCCGAGCGCATCTCGGTGAGCGCGGCCGAGGTGATCTTCAGATCGAGCCGGTCGGTGTCGTCCATGCCCAGACCCACACCGGTGGCGAGGATCCGGGCGACCAGGTCTTCGTGCTCGTCGATGCCCGCGGCATCCATCGCCTGCCGCAGCGCCTCGGTGACCTCACCCGGCAGCATGTTCGTGGAGGAACCAGCCATGCCTCCACCTTCGCATGCGCAGAGCCGGTCAGCGCTCCTCGACGAGCCGGGCGACCGCGTCGGCGGCCGGCAGCGTCTCGCGCTCACCGGTCCGGCGGTTCCACAGTTCGACCTCGCCTGCGGCGGCTCCCCGGCCGGCCACCAGCACGCGCGGCACGCCGATCAGCTCGGCGTCGCCGAACTTCACACCCGGCGAGGTCTTGGCGCGGTCGTCGTAGAGCACGTCGAAGCCCGCGCCCTCGAGCTGGGCCGAGAGCTTCTCGGCGAGCTCGAAGGCCGCAGCGTCCTTGCCCGTGGCGACCACGTGCACGTCGAACGGCGCGACCGAGGCGGGCCAGACGAGCCCGCGGTCGTCGTTGTTCAGCTCGGCGATGATCGCGAGGATGCGGGTCACGCCGATGCCGTACGAGCCCATCGTGACGGTGACCTGCTTGCCGTTCTCGTCGAGCACCTTCAGCCCCAGCGCCTCGGCGTACTTGCGCCCGAGCTGGAACACGTGCCCGATCTCCATGCCGCGCGCCAGATGCACGGGGCCCGAGCCGTCGGGGGCCGGATCGCCGTCGCGGACGCTGGCCACCTCGACGAAGCCGTCGCCGGCGAAGTCGCGGCCGGCCACGAGCGAGTGCACGTGCTTCTGGTCGATGTTGGCGCCGGTGATCCAGCGGGTGCCGTCGACCACGCGGGGGTCGAGCAGGTACCGGATGCCCGTCGTCGACTCCTCGCCCAGGACGGGGCCGGCCTCGGACCACGGCCCGATGTAGCCCTTCACGAGCCCGGGGTGCTTTGCGAAGTCCTCGGGGGTCGCCGCCTCGACCTCGGCGGGTGCGAAGGCCACCTCGGCGCGCTTGTCGTCCACGTCGCGGTCGCCGGGGATGCCGACGATCACCAGCTCGCGGGTTCCGTCGAGGTGGGTGAGCGCGAGCACGACGTTCTTCAGCGTGTCGGCGGCGGTGTACTCGCCGTCGAGAACGGCGTTGCTGTGCGCGACGAGCGTCTCGATGGTGGGCGTGTTCGGCGAGTCGAAGATCTCGGCGGCCGGCGCGTCGTCGAACGGCAGGGCCTCGGGCACCACGGTCGTGAACGCCTCGACGTTGGCGGCATAGCCGCCGTCGGAGCGGACGAAGGTGTCTTCGCCGACGGCGGTCGGGTGCAGGAACTCCTCACTGCGCGAGCCGCCCATGGCCCCGGCATCGGCCTTCACGATCACGTACTCCAGCCCCAGGCGCTGGAAGATGCGCTCGTACGCGTCGCGCTGGGTGAAGTACGAGACGTCGAGCCCCTCGTCGGTGTGGTCGAACGAGTAGGCGTCCTTCATGGTGAACTCGCGGCCGCGCAGGAGGCCGGCGCGGGGACGGGCCTCGTCGCGGTACTTGTCCTGGATCTGGTAGATCGTCAGCGGAAGGTCCTTGTACGACGAGTACAGGTCCTTCACGAGCAGAGTGAAGGCCTCTTCGTGCGTGGGGGCGAGCAGATAGTCGCCGCCCTTGCGGTCCTGCAGGCGGAACAGCAGGTCGCCGTACTCGTCCCACCGGCCGGTCGCCTCGTACGGATCGCGGGGCATGAGCGCCGGGAAGTGCACCTCCTGGGCGCCCGCGGCCTCCATCTCCTCGCGGATGACCTTCTCGATCTTCGCCTTCACGCGCAGGCCGAGCGGCAGCCAGGCGAACACGCCGGCCGCCTGCCGCCGGATGTAGCCGGCGCGCACGAGCAGCTTGTGACTGGTGACCTCCGCGTCAGCGGGGTCTTCCCTCAGGGTGCGGACGAAGAACTTCGAGAGACGGGTGACCACGATCCCCCAGTCTAGAGGGGTGGATGCCGCGGGTCCCGCCCCACTCTGGGGCGCGCCCCGTACACTGACGACGTGCCCGGCCGTCGACCACATCTGACCTCCGCTGCGGCCGGGGACGCCCTGGCCGCCTCTCTCGCGGCGCTGCGCGCCGAGCTCGAGCTGCCCGACGGCTTCGCGCCGGACGTGCTGGCCGAGGCCGATGCCGCTGCGCGCGACGTGCGCGCGGCGCCCGGCGACGCGCTCTTCGACCTGCGCGACGTCGAATTCCTCACCATCGACCCCGAAGGGTCCCGCGATCTCGACCAGGCCCTGCACCTGCAGCGGACGGCGACCGGCGGCATCCTGCACTACGCCATCGCGGATGTTCCGGCGTTCGTCCGCCCGACCGGCGCGATCGACGCCGAGGCGCGTGACCGCGGCGAGACCCTGTATGCGGTGGACGGGCGCATCCCGCTTCACCCGCCCGTCCTCAGCGAGGGCGCGGCCTCGCTGCTCGAGGGCCAGGACCGCCGCGCATTCGTCTGGCGGTTCGAGCTCGACGAGCGCGCCGAGCCCGTGGCGACCTCGCTGCGGCGCGCCGTGGTGCGCTCCCGCCGGCAGTGGACCTACCCCGACGCGCAGCGCGCGATCGACGACGGCTCGGCCCCCGAATCGCTGAAGAACCTGCCGTGGTTCGGGCAGCAGCGCTCCGAGCGCGAGCGCGAGCGCGGCGGTGCGAGCCTGAACTCCCCCGAGGTCGAGGTCACGCCCGTCGACGGCACGTACCGCCTCGAGCGGCGCCGCACGCTGCCGGTCGAGGACTGGAACGCGCACGTCTCGCTGCTGACGGGCATGGAGGCGGCGCGCATCATGCTCGACGGCGGCGTCGGCATCCTGCGCACGATGCCCGCGGCCGACCCCGAAGACGTCGCGGCGTTCCGCGCGCAGACCGTGGCGCTCGGACTGCCCTGGCCCGAGGACATCGGCTACGGAGAGTATCTGCGCGGACTGAGCGGCGACGACGCGAAGACCCTGGCGGTGCAGGATGCCGCGGCGAGCCTCTTCCGCGGCGCCGGCTACACCGCGTTCGACGGACAGGTGCCCGACGACACCGTGCAGTCGGCCATCGCGGCCCCCTACGCGCACACGACCGCTCCCCTGCGCCGACTCGTCGACCGGTGGTCGCTCGTGGTCTGCGAGGCACTGGCGAACGGTCGCGACGTGCCCGTCTGGGCCCGCGAGAGCCTGCACGAGCTTCCGAAGCTCATGGGCCGGGCGGGCCAGCGCGCGTCGCGACTCGAGAACGCGACCGTCGACCGCGTCGAGGCGGCCGTGCTCACCGGCCACGAGAACCGCGTGTTCACGGGCGTCGTGCTCGGCCACCGCGGTGACGGGGCGCGCGTGCAGCTGACGGGGCCGCTGGTGTCGGTGAAGGTGCCGGCGCTGGATGCCGCGGCCGGCGCGACCGTGCAGCTGCGGCTGCAGCGGGCCGACATCGCCACGGGCGAGATCGACCTGGTGCCGGCATGAGCGGCGTGCTGCTGACCGGGTTCGAACCGTTCGCCGACGATCCGGTGAACCCGTCGGGCGACGCCGTGCGGCTCGCCGCCGAGCTGTGGGACGGGCCGGAGACGCTGGTCACCGCGGTGCTGCCGGTGACGTTCGCGGACGCCGGTGTGCGCCTGCGCGCGCTGATCGCCGAGCACGACCCCGATGTCGTACTCGCCACGGGTCTTGCCAGCGGCCGCTCGACCGTGAGCATCGAGCGCGTCGCCGTCAACCTCATCGACGCGAGCATCCCCGACAACGCCGGCGCGCAGCCCGTGGATGCGCCGTGTGTGCCCGGCGGACCCCCGGCGTGGTTCGCGACCGTGCCGGTGAAGGCGATCGCACGCGCCGTCGCCGCTGCCGGCATCCCCTCGTCGCTCTCGTTGTCGGCGGGCACCTACGTGTGCAACCACGTCTTCTCGAACGCGGTCGACGCCGGCAGGCGCGCCGGGTTCATCCACGTGCCCTGGGGAACCGGCCAGGCGCCGCACGACGAGCCCGAGCTGCCGGTGGCCGACCTCGCACGCGCGTTCGTCATCGCCGCGCGCACCGCGCTGGACGTGCACGACGACGAAGCGACACCCGGCGGGGCCGTGCACTGAGCGTGCGCCTCGCTACGCTGGCCTGATGGCCCGAATGCCCGCCGCCGAGGTCGACGTGACGCTCGGGCTCGTCGAGCGTCTGCTGCGGGCGCAGCACCCCGACCTCGCCGGACTCCCCCTGTCGATCGCGGCGAACGGGTGGGACAACGTCATGGCCCGCCTGGGCGACGACCTGGCGGTGCGGCTGCCGCGCCGGCAGGCGGCCGCCGTCCTCGTCGAGCACGAGCAGCTCGTGCTGCCACGGCTGGCTCCGCGGCTGCCGGTGGCGGTGCCCCTGCCGGTGCGGGTGGGACGGGCGACGGACTTCTTCCCCTGGTCGTGGTCCGTGGTGCCGTGGCTGCCGGGCGCCCCGGCGTTCCGGCAGACCGCCGCCGAGCGGGATCGGTGGGCGACCGCACTGGCCGATGTGCTCGTCGCGCTGCACACGCCCGCCGACGCCGACGCACCGCGCAACCCCGTGCGGGGCGAGCCGCTGGCCGAGCGCGCGGCCATCACCCGGGCGCGCATCGACAGCGCCGATGCGACCGGCCGGCTGCGCACGCGGTACGAGACGGACGCCGCCGCACCGCGGCATCCCGGCCCCGCGCTCTGGGTCCACGGCGACCCGCACCCACTGAACATGCTCTCCGACGAGACCGGCCTGCGCGCGCTCATCGACTTCGGCGACGTGACCGCGGGAGACCCCGCGACCGACCTCGCCACGGCCTGGCTGACGTTCGGGCCCGCCGGACGGGCGGCGTTCATCGCCCGCTACAGCGCGGGCGCGGCGACGGATGCCGCGCTCTGGGCCCGCGCGCGCGCCTGGGCCGCGCGCATGACCTCATCACTGTTGACGGCCAGCGACGACCACCCCGAGCTCGCGGCGCTCGGGCGCTTCGCGCTGGGTCAGGTGCTGGCGGACGACTGAGCCGCCTCAGCCGGCGCGGCTGGCCAGCAGCGCACGCACGTGCGCCTCGATCTCGGCGTCGTCGACCCGGCCCATGCGCGCCAGCCGCGCGGAGTCGATCGCCGCCGGGCGCTGCTGCTCGGCCCGCTCGACGAGCGGCCCGTCGATCGCGGCCTGACGCAGCTGCTCGCGCTCGGCCGCCGCGGCCAGCACCGCCGCAGCCCGCGACCCCTGTGACGCGGTGAGCGGCCGCGGCAGCTCACGCGGCTGCCAGGCCCGTTCGTCGACGAGGGAGATGTCCTGCGGCTCCTGCGCGGCACGGCGGGTCTGCACCGGCACCGCCGCCGGCATCGGGCGCGCAGCCGCACGGGCACCGACGCGGGCCATCTGCACGAGCAGCAGCGCGCACACCACGACCACCGCGCCCCCGGCCCACACCGGCGCCGCGGTGGCACCCGCGAGCAGCAGGAACACACCCCATCCGGTCAGGGCGAGGCCGAGGCATCCCGTCACCGTCACGCTCAGCCGCATGCGGCGCCGCGCACGTGCCCGCCGTGCGGCGGGAAGGCGGCGCGCCGCGGCGATCTCGGCACGCGCGCGCCGCTCGGCCGCGGCCCGCTCGGCATCGGCGCGCTCACGGTCGACACGCGCCTGCTCGAGCTGCGCGCGGCTGCGCGCGAGCTCGGCCTGTTCACGCTCGGCGAGCGTGCGCCGCTCGATCTCGTCGCGCTCGGTCTGCGCCTTGCGGGCGAGCTCTTCGCGCTCGGCCTGCGCCTTGCGCGCGAGCTTCTGCTGCGCGAGCGCGGTGCGGGCGTTCAGCTCCACCCGCACTTCGTCGGGCGTCTCGCTCGTCTCCGCGAGCACCCGCAGCGCTTGATTCAGCCGCACGGCATTGCGCTGCGCGGCGTCGTACTGATGCCGGCTGTACCAGCTCGGCAGCAGATAGACCAGCCACAGCACCACCGCCACCAGGACGATGATCCCCCCGCCCAACACCTGCCCACCCATGCAGACCACGGTAAGCGACGGTGCGCCGGTTGCCCCGCACCCGGTCGCGTGTCGGGCACGCGGCCGCACCGAGGCTAGGCGGACAGGCGGTCGGCCGGAGGGATGGATGCCGCATCCTGCGGCGCCCGCCCGGCCACCCACCGACCCAGCACGCCCTCGGGGACGTCCTCTCGGGTCAGCGCGAACGCGTAGTGGTCGCGCCAGTCCCCGTCGATGTGGATGAACCGCCGACGCAGACCCTCGTAGCGGAATCCGAGCTTCTCGACGACGCGCAGGCTCGCCTTGTTCTCGGGACGGATGCAGATCTCCATGCGGTGCAGCCGCAGCTCGCGGAAGCAGATGTCGGTCGCGAGGGCCACCGCGGTCGGCGTGATGTCGCGGCCCGCGAACCGTTCGCTGACCCAGTATCCGATCGTCGCCGATGCGAGCGAGCCCCGCGAGATCCCCCACACGTTGAGCTGCCCGGCCACCTCGCCCTGCCACTCCATGACGAACGGGACGCCGCTGCCGTCGCGGTACTGCTGCAGCAGCCGGCGGATGCCCAGACGCATGTCCAGCGACACCGGCCCGTCGGGGCTCGTGGCCTCCCACGGGCGCAACCAGGCGCGGTTGCTCAGCAGCTCCTGCTGCAGCACGCGCGCGTCCTTCTGGCGGATCAGCCGGATCGACACCGGCCCATGACGCTGCGGATCAGTGAGGTCCACGTCGCTCCTCCCGACCGCTCACAGCGACTGTGCGAACTCCTTGACCCAGGGCCGGAGCTCCGACCCGAGGTCCTCTCGGTCCACGGCCAGCTGAAGGATGGCCTTGATGTAGTCCACCTTATCGCCGGTGTCATAGCGACGCCCGCGGAACACGACGCCGTACACGCCGGCATCGGCGTCGCCGGCGAGCTCCTGCAGCGCATCGGTGAGCTGGATCTCGCCGCCCTTGCCCGGCTCGGTGCGCTCGAGGATCTCGAAGACCTCCGGCGAGAGCACGTAACGGCCGATCACGGCGAGGTTCGAGGGGGCGTCCTCGGCGGCGGGCTTCTCGACGAGGCCCGTCACCCGCACGACGTCGGGGTCGTCGGTGGGCTCGACGGCGGCGGCGCCGTACAGGTGGATCTGTGCCGGGTCGACCTCCATCAGCGCGATGACCGTGGCGCCGCGCTTGTCGTACTCGCCGAGCATCTTGGGCAGCAGCGGGTCGCGCTCGTCGATGAGGTCATCGCCCAGCAGCACCGCGAACGGGTGGTCGCCCACGTGCGCCTTCGCACGTCCGACCGCGTGGCCGAGCCCGCGCGGCTCGCCCTGTCGCAGGATGTGGATGTCGGCGAGCTCACTGGACTCCTGCACCTTGGCGAGCTTGGCCGCGTCGCCCTTGCGCTTGAGGGTCTCCTCGAGCTCGGGGACCGAGTCGAAGTGGTTCGCGATGTTGTTCTTGTTGCGTCCGACGATGATCAGCACGTCGTCGATGCCGCTGGCCACCGCTTCTTCGACCACGTACTGGATCGCGGGCTTGTCGACGACCGGCAGCATCTCCTTGGGCATCGCCTTGGTCGCGGGAAGGAAGCGCGTGCCCAGCCCCGCGGCGGGGATGACGGCCTTGAAAGGCTTGTGTGACATGGCTCTCATGATAGCGACCGTAGAATCGGGTGCATGGCGGACCGGATCGACGACGCGAAGCGCGCACTGCGCGCCGAGCTGCGTGAGCGGCGCGAACTGCTCACGGATGCGACGAGGAAGGATGCCGCGGCCGGCCTCGCGGCGCAGCTCGAGGCCCTCGTCGACCGTTTCGGCGCCCGTTCGGTCTCGTGCTATCTGTCGACGCGGGCCGAGCCCGAGACCCGGCCGTTCCTGAATGCGGCGGTGGCCCGCGGCATCCGGGTCCTCCTCCCCATCACGCGCGTCGACGGCCTGCTCGACTGGGTCGTCGCCGACCCCGACGCCGACGTCACCGAGGGCGTGCTGGGCATTCCCGAGCCGGTCGGCGAGCTGCTCGGCCCCATCGCGGTGAACGACGTCGACCTGATGATCATCCCGGCGGCGGCCGTCGACCGCACCGGCATGCGCCTGGGCTGGGGCCGCGGCTATTTCGACAAGACGCTCGGCTCGATCCAGAACTGCCCGCCGGTGTACGCCGTGATCTACGACACCGAGCTGCTCGACGAGGTGCCGCGCGATCTGCACGATCAGCCCGTCACCGGCGTGGTGACCCCCACGCGCACCATCACCCTCGCATCCGAGGAACGCTGAATCCGGAGAACAATGCCCACCTACGCATACGCCTGCAAGAACTGCGGTCACCGCTTCGACGCGGTCCAGTCGTTCGCCGACCCGTCGCTGACCGAATGCCCAGAGTGCGGCGGCCCCCTGCGCAAGCAGTACGGGTCGATCGGCGTCACGTTCAACGGCTCGGGCTTCTACCGCACCGACTCGCGCAAGAAGACGTCGTCCGGCGATTCGGGTGGCGCATCGTCGCCGTCTTCGACATCATCGTCTTCGGAGACAAAAGCCTCCCCCGCACCCGCGGGCTCGTGACCGGCGGAAGCCGGCGGACATTCGGGGGGACCGACATGATCAAGGGCTTCAGAGAATTCATCGCGCAAGGCAATGTGATCGACCTGGCCGTCGCGGTCGTCATCGGCGCTGCCTTCAGCGCCATCATCACCGCCCTGGTGAACAGCATCGTCAACCCGATCATCGCGCTGTTCTTCAACGCGAAGAGCCTTGACCACGTGGTCTGGACGGTTCACGGGATCTACGGCCAGGAGGTCGACTTCCCGCTGGGCGGCCTCGTCGGTGCGGTCATCAACTTCCTCGCCATCGCGATCATCGTCTACTTCGTGTTCGTGTACCCGATGAACCGGTACAAGGAGCACCGCGCGGCCAAGCTCGCCGCCGGCGTCGAAGAGCCCGAGACGCTGCCCAGCGAGCAGGAGCTGCTGGTGCAGATCCGCGACCTGCTGGAGAAGCAGAAGAGCTAGTAGTGCGGCGGCTTCTCGCGCCGCATCCGCTCGTCATTCGGACCGGTCTCGGCCTCGAGGTCCTCCTCGTCAGCCGGGACCGGTTCTTCGCGTGTACCCGGTGCCGGCGTCAAGCGGGCGCGGCGCGAGCCCGGCAGGCGCACGACGCGCTGCCGCTCGCGCGGATCGTCAGTCGACATCGATGGGCTGGGTCTCGGCATCGGCGCGCGGCGTCTCGGGGTCGACCCCGAGGATGCCCGCGATGCGCGTGGCGACCGCCGCCGGGTCGCTGTAGAGGTCGAACGAGTGCACCCGCACATAGTGCCACCCGAGCCTGCGCAGCACCTGCGGCCGCAGCCGCAGCGCCTCGCGCAGGGATCCCGATGCGGCCTCCGGATCGGACTCGGCGACCACGGCCTTGCCGTTGTACTGCGCGACGAGGGGCAGGCGTCCGCGGTAGTGCACGTCGACCGAGACGCCCAGGCGCCGCAGCTCGCGCGCCAGTGCCAGGGTGAGCGGGTCGGCGAGGTCTTCGAGGCGCGCTTCGCGTGCGCGGGCGGCGATGCCGCCCAGCACCGTCATGAGGGTGGATGCCCCGTGCTCGAGGCGTCCCTCGTCGAACGCCGACGGGCGGATGCACGAGACGATGACCATCGACCGGCGCGCACGCGTCATGCCGACCGTGAGCAGCCGTTCGCCGTCGGGCGTGGACAGGTCGCCGAAGTCGGTGAGGACCCGCCCGTGGCGGGTCAGGCCGAAGCCGAGTGAGAACACGACGCGGTCGCGGCTCTCGGCCACCGACTCTTCGAGCGTGAGTACGGCGAAGGGCTCCGCGGTGTCGCGGGAGAGGAAGTCGGCGACGTCCGCACGACCGGCGAACGCGGCATCCACCGCAGCCCGCACCCGCTCGGCATGCCGGGCGCTCGCGGTGACGACCATGAGCGATTCGCCGCCGCGGTTGACGGCGTGCTCGACGACGAGGGTGACCACCCGGGCGACCTCGGCGTCGGGGCTCTCCACCGCCCCCGTCTGGGGATCGGGCACGCCCATGCCGCCCTCGACGTAGTCGACGGCCAGGCTCCCCCGTCCGAGGTACGACCCCGCCCACGGCACCGAGACGAGCTCGCCGCCGTAGAACGCGTCGTTGACCAGCTCGGCGAGGTCTTCTCCGCCGGCGCGATAGCTGCGGGTGAGCGTCTCGACCGGCACGAGCTCGGCGAGGCGCTCGAAGACGCTCACCGTGTCGAACGGGTCGGCCTCGTCGTCGACGTCCTGGTCGACGGGGACCCGGCCGGCCGCGACCCGGAACGGCGTCGGCTGCTGCGTGACCGGGTCGCCGAACGCCACGACCTGGCGGGCCCGGCGCAGCGCCGGCGCCGCCTCGGCGAGGTTCACCGCGCCCGCGTCGGCAATCAGCACGGTGTCGAAGGTGAGGTCGTCGGGGATCTGCGACACCTCATACGGAGACGCGATCCAGGCGGGGGCCAGGGTCTCGGCGAGCGCGGGCGCGATCGTCGTCAGCCCCGCCGGGGTGATCTCACCGGCCTTGAGCGCGCGCTTGAGCCGTTCGGCCTCATCGGCGTGGTCGACGAGGCCGATCCGCCACTGGGCGGCCAGGCGCGCGGCCAGGAGCGGACCGGATGCCGCCACGTGCGCCTCGTCGACGAGACGGAAGTCGCGCTCGAGGCGGTCGACGACGCTCGTGTTCGCGCCGAGCAGCGCGCGATCGGTGCGCAGCAGGTGCTCGAGCGCCGACTGCCACCAGGCGAACTCCAGTTCGGCGCGCACGCGCTCTTCGGGCACGTGGCGCACGCTGAGTTCGAGCAGCAGCGGTTCGAGCCCCTTCTCGGCGAGCTCGGTGCGCAGCGTGGCGCGCTCGACGAGGTTCTCGAAATAGGCCGAGTCGGCCGCGAGCCCGCCGAGCTCGCGGATGAGACTCTGCACCGGCTGCGAGGCCAGGGGCTCGGTGCGGCCGAGGATCTCGTCGAGTCGCTCGAGGCCTGCCTGCGTGCGCTCCCAGAGCGCGGTGACCTCGCCGATGCCCACGGGCACCTCGGGGCCGGCGACGGCCTGATCGGCGAACGACTCCCACTCGCTGCGCTGCCGTTGGATGCGCACCAGGGCGTCGTGCATGTCGGTGACGTGCACGCCCGGGCGCACGTACTCGCGGGCGAGCCGGCGCAGCCGGCGCCGATCCGCCCCCTTCAGGTTCGGGGCATCGCGCCGGGGCGCGTGAGCCTGGATGAGCTCGGTCAGCGGACGCTCGAACACGGTGGCGCTGAAGCGGTCGAGGGAGTCGCGCACGCCCTGCAGCAGACGCAGGTAGGCGCCGAGCTCGGCGATCGTGCGAAACGGCCGCATCCGCGTCTGCGCGACCAGCTCGTAGCCGCGCTCGAGCAGAGTGGGCACGTCTTCGCGGTGCAGAGTGCGGGCCAGCGCATGCGCGTCGCGTGCGGCATCCGTCGTCCGGAACGTCACCCCGTACCAGGGCGAGTCGTCGGGCCCGAACCGGAACTCGCCCAGCTGCGCCGCGGCGACGAGCTTGTCGGCGGCGTCGCGCCGCGAGTCCTTCAGCCGCTGCAGCGTCGCGGCGTCGAACCGCGCACGGGTCGTCGGCGGCTCGTTCACCGCCGCCAGAGCCGTCAGCTCGCGCGCGATGTCGAGCGCAGAGACGCCCAGTTCGGGGCGCACGGCGGTCAGCGCGCCGCGGTAGTCGCGGAGCACCGCGCGCAGTCGCAGCAGTGCATCGTCGACCTCGGCGTTCTTGGGCGCCGTCGCCTTCTCGTTGCGGCCGATCGCCCGGATGAGGTCGCGGCGCAGGTGCGCCGGCGACGCCGCGAGCCCGTCGAGGCCGATGCCCGACAGGCGGTGGCGCACGCCCTCGAGGGTCGAGCGCCGGGCGCTGACCACGAGCACCCGCTTGCCGTCGTCGATGAGCGCGCCCAGCGCGTTGATGACGGTCTGCGTGCCGCCGGTGCCGGGCAGCGTGTGCACGACGAGCGACTGCCCGTCCACGATGCGGGCGAGCACGTGCTCCTGTTCGGCGTCCGCATCGAGGAGGAAGGTGTCGGATGCCGGGGGCCGCTCATCGGGATCGGTGACCGCCGGGGCGTCCCGGCGCAGCGACAGGAGCGCACGGTCGTCCTCGTGCCCGGCGAGCGCGTTCAGCATCGGGTTGTCGAGACGCCGCAGATCGCGGGCCTGCCGTGCGCCGACGTCGGCGAACGTCGAGATCACCAGGCGCGGACGCACGCTGAACGAGGGGATGTGGGCGGTCAGCAGACGCAGATGGTCGATGACCGGCTGCGGCTTGAACACGCCGCCCGAGGTGGCCATCGACGCCAGCTGGGCGCCGTCGATCTCGACGCCGAACCGGTCGCGCAGCTGCCGGACCAGCTCGGGGTTGACGGTGAACACGCCGTGCAGCTTGAGCTCGAAGTCGGTGTGATGCCGGCGGATGGCGGTCGGGCGCAGCAGGACGGGCGCGGTGAAGCGCTCCCCGTCGATCTCCCAGTCGGCCAGGCCCATCGCGAACCGGACGGCGTCCAAGCCGCGGGAGGTGCGCAGCTCGACGCTCTTCGACGCGATCTGGGCGGCGGCGAGCCTCGCCGTGCGCAGCGCGACCTCGTCGCGGAAGAGGTTCGACAGCAGCGTGGAGCGCCCCGTGATGAACTGCGGCAGGCTGCCCGGATGAGCCTTGGAGATCTCGATGAGGGGATCGCGGCCCTCCGCGAAATGGACGAGGGTCGACCGCCCGCCCAGGCGTGCGGCCTGCGCACGGATGCGCTCCCGCTCCGGCTCCGCGAAATGCATGACCGTCACCCCCGGCTCTGCGAGCCTGAGGGAAGCCGGGGTCACCGGCGTCGGGGCCACGTCGTCATCCGTGCCGGCCACCGCACGTCCCTCACCTCGCCACACACGAACACCCTAAGCGGCCGAGGCCGGGCCGAGCGGCATCTGGTCGCGAGTTTCGCGCTATTGCGGCCGAGACACGCCGTGGTGATCGGCGGTTCCTCCCCAGGCGGGGGTGCGCGGCGAGTTCTCCACCGATCCGCCGCCCCGTCTCCCCACAGCCGTCGCGCGTGGCCAGGATGGAGGAATGACCGAAGCCACCTTCACCGTTCATCCTTCCCCCGTGGGCGATGTGCTGCTGGTGTCGACCGCCGCGGGCCTGGTGACCGTGCACGTGCTGCACGGCAGCGAGCGCGACATCGACGAGCAGCTGTCCTCCCTCACCGGTCCGCTGCGCAGCGTGCCCGGCCGCGACGACGGCGGCGCCGACACCGTGCGCCGGCAGCTCGACGAGTACTTCGAGGGTCGCCGCGAGACGTTCGACCTGTCGCTGGACTGGCGCCTGGTGCACGGTTTCTCCCGCGACGCGCTCGAGGCCGTATGCCGCATCCCCTACGCACAGACCGCCGGATACGGCGAGGTCGCGGCGATGGCCGGCATCCCCCGCGCGGCACGGGCCGTCGGCAACGCCTGCGCGCGCACCCCGTTCTCGATCGTGGTGCCGGTGCACCGCGTGGTGCGCGCCGACGGATCGATCGGGGGCTACGGCGGTCGCGCCGAGGTCAAGCGCTGGCTGCTGGAACACGAACGGGCCGCGGGCGAGTAGGCCGCCCGCGGCCCGTGTCGATCCGAGATCGACGACGTGGCGTCGACTCAGTGGACGGTCGGCTTCTCCGCACCGAATCCGGTGAGCGAGCGCACCTCCATCTCGGCGGCGCGTTCCGGGTCCTCGTCCTTCTTGGAGAGGACCGAGCCCAGCCAGCCGAGCGCGAAGCCGATCGGGATCGAGACGATGCCCGGGTTGTTCAGCGGCCAGATGGCCGTGCCGACGTTCGCGAACACGCTCGTCTCGCCGCCCCAGAACACCGGAGACAGGAAGATGAGGATCAGCGCGGAGGCCAGGCCGCCGTACATGCTCCACACCGCGCCGCGCGTGGTGAAGTTCTTCCAGAACAGCGAGTAGAGGATCGTCGGCAGGTTGGCCGACGCCGCCACGGCGAAGGCCAGTGCCACCAGGAACGCGACGTTCTGGTGCTGCACGCCGACGCCGCCGATGATCGCGAGCACGCCGATGACGACGACGGTGCGGCGGGCGACCTTGACCTCACTGCCGGGGGCGGCCTTACCCTTCTTGATCACACTGGCGTAGATGTCGTGCGAGAACGACGCGGCCGCCGTGATCGTCAGGCCCGCCACCACCGCGAGGATCGTCGCGAACGCGACCGCCGAGATGATGCCGAGCAGCACGGGACCGCCCAGGTGCGCGGCCAGCAGCGGCGCCGCCGAGTTGACGCCGCCGGGCGCCGCCTTGATGGCCTCGGGCCCGACCAGCGCGCCCGCGCCGTAGCCGAGCACGAGGGTGAGCAGGTAGAAGATGCCGATGAGCCAGATCGCCCACACCACCGAACGGCGGGCCTCCTTGGCCGTGGGCACCGTGTAGAAGCGCATCAGCACATGCGGCAGGCCGGCGGTGCCGAGCACCAGGGCGAGCGCGAGGGAGATGAAGTCCCACGGGTTGGCGCCGTACTGCAGGCCGGGGCCGAGCACCTTGTCACCCGCCGGCGAGCCCGCCGCGGCCTGCGCGAGCAGCTCGTTGATGCTGAAGCCGTGCAGCGCCAGCACCCAGACCGTCATGACGACGGCGCCGATGATCAGCAGGCCCGCCTTCACGATCTGCACCCAGGTGGTGCCCTTCATACCGCCGACGAGCACGTAGATGATCATCAGCACGCCGACGACCGCGATGACCACCGACTGGCCGACCTGACCATCGATGCCCAGCAGCAGCGAGACGAGCCCTCCGGCGCCGGCCATCTGCGCCAGCAGGTAGAAGAGGCACACGACGAGTGTCGTGATCGCGGCCGCCATGCGCACCGGGCGCTGCTTGAGCCGGAACGACAGCACGTCGGCCATCGTGAACTTGCCGGTGTTGCGCATGAGCTCGGCCACCAGCAGCAGTGCGACGAGCCAGGCGACGAGGAACCCGATCGAGTAGAGGAACCCGTCATAGCCGTTCACGGCGATGGCGCCGCAGATGCCCAGGAACGACGCCGCCGACAGGTAGTCGCCGGAGATCGCGAAGCCGTTCTGGGGCCCGGTGAACGAGCGCCCGGCCGCGTAGTAGTCGGCGGCCGTCTTGTTGTTGCGACTGGCGCGGACCACGATGAACAGCGTCACCGCCACGAACAGCGCGAAGATCGTCATGTTCAGGATCGGATTGTTGTCGACTTTCGTGGTCTCCGCCGCGAAAACGGCGAGGGACGACATTCCACCGGTCATTTCGCAGCCTCCTCAGCGGCCTCGAGCTCTTCGCGAATGGCCACGGCCTTCGGGTCGAGCTTGCGATTCGCATATGACACGTACCAGGTGGTGATCGCGAATGTGGTGACGAATTGGCCGAGTCCGAACAGCAGACCGACGGTGATGTCGCCCCACACCTTCTGCGCCATGAAGTCCGATGCGAACGACGACAGCAGAACGTAGATGAAATACCAGATCAGGAATGCCACCGACAAGGGGAAGACGAAGCTGCGCTGCGTCTTCTTCAATTCTCGGAACGGCGCCGACTCCTGAACGGCGACGTAGTCGATATCTCCGGTCTCGGCGATATCGGCAGTGGATTCAGACACGGGGCCTCCTTGCCTCATGACGTTGCGGCGCACCGATGCGCCGCGACTGCTTTCGCCTGTCATCCGGCGACAGGCGGGTAGTAGGGTTGACGCTACGAAAAATGCGCCCGCCCCCGTCACCCCCGGAAGTAGGTAGTGCGTGAGAGCGTCCACGGTGGACTCCGACGCGGAACTGATCGCGCACGCCGTCTCAGATCTGACGCGGCGCACGCGGTTCCCGGTCGCGTTCGGGGGGATGCTGCGAGACGGCGCCGTCCACGTGAGCGCCGTCGCCGGCGCTCGTACCCGGCACCTCGAGGCGCTCATCGTCGAGTCGGGGCGCGGACTCGGCGGGCGTGCCGTGCTCGAGACGCGCCCGCGCCTCGCCCTGGACTACCGCACCGCCAAGAGCATCACCCACGACTACGACCGGATGGTGCTCGGCGAGGGCATCGCGACGCTGTTCGCCGTCCCGGTCGTCGTGTCGGGCACGCCCCGGGGCGTGCTGTACTGCGGCTCGTGGGGGCAGGCCCCCGTGGCCGAGGTCGCCGCGCGTCCGGCGGTCGCGGTGGCCGACGAGGTGGCGGACGAGCTGCGGATCCGCGATGAGGTGGAGCGCCGCCTGTCGCGCGCACGCGTCGAGCCCGCCGCCGACGCCATGTCGGCGGTGGCCCGCGAACAGCTGCGCGAGGCATATGCCGAATTGCGGCGCATCGCCGCCGATGTGCATGATTCCGGAATTCGAGAGAGATTGACGCGCCTGCAGGAAAGGCTCGCATCGGCATCCATCACCGATTCCGAAAGCGGGGTGAACACGGCCCTCTCCCCCCGCGAGACCGACGTGCTCGCCTGTGCCGCATTGGGCTCCACGAACGCCGAGATCGCCGTGGCGCTGGGCTTGAAGGAGACGACGGTGAAGTCATATCTCGCCTCCGCGATGTCGAAATTGGATGCCTCGACCCGCCATTCCGCGGTGACGAAAGCACGGCGCGCCGGAATTCTCCCTTAGCGAAAAGAGAAAGCCATGAATTAGGCTGAATTCATGGCTCGCAAAATCGTGCATCAGCTCGTCGACGACATCGACGGAACCGTCCTCGAACCCGGACAGGGTCAGACCGTGCTCTTCTCGCTCGACGGGGTCGGTTTCGAGATCGACCTCACCGACGCGAACGCCGATGCACTGCGTGCGACGCTCGCGCCCTACGTCTCGGCGGCGCGTGCGGTCTCGGGCACCCGTGGGCGCCGTGCCGCGGCGAAGCCCTCGGCGGGCCGCCGCGACCTGGCCGCCGTGCGCGCATGGGCGCGCGACAACGGACACCAGGTCTCCGACCGCGGTCGGGTGCCGGCCACCGTGCTCGACGCCTACGACGCGGCGCACTGACCTCGCGCCGCACCGGCCTCGCAGCGCACTGATCAGGCTGCGGCGAACCTGCTGCGCTGCCAGCCCAGCGCCGGCGCGATCTCGTTCGCGATGAGCTGGATCGACCGCAGCACCAGTTCGTGCGGCGGGTCCACCGGGTGCGCCTGGAAGACGATGTCGCTGGCCTGGCTGAGGATGGCGTCGGCGCCGAGCGTCTGAACGAGTTCGCTCGGGGTCCCCACGTGCACGTCCAGGACCGCCAGTGCCTCTGCCGTGGAGGCACCCTCGGGCAGCACCACGCCCGCCCGCGCCGCGATCGGCGCCGCCCGTTCCAGCGCGCGCTCGGCGAGGGCGCGGGCGGTGATGCGGTCGTCGGTCGCGAACACCGTGCGCGAGGCGAACACACGCGGCACGGCGTGCGACGGCAGGGCGTCGAGGTAGGCGCGCACGATCGGCGTCTGCACGTCGGAAAGCACCTTCCCCGCGTGCGGCTGCGTGCGCGCGAGCATCAGCCCGTGCCCGGCCGCCCCGATCCGGGCGCCGCCCTCCGGCGAGAACGTCGCCTCCCACAGCGCGGCACCGAGCTCGGGAGCGGGCGGATAGAGCGCCGCGCCCTCGTCGGTGAGCGGCCGGCCCGCCAGCGCGTCCGACAGCCGGCGCAGGTGCGCGGCATACCCGGCATGCCGGGCCGCGGCATCCTTCCCGAATGCCGCGAACGACGCGTCGGGCTGACCGCTGCCGAGTCCCAGCTCGAACCGGCCGCCCGAGAGGCGGGTCAGCACCGCGGCATCTTCCGCGACCCGCAGCGGATCCTCCAGCGGCAGCGCGACGACGCCCGTGCCGAGGATGATGCGCTCGGTGTAGGCGCTGGCGTAGGCGAGCAGCACGAACGGCGAGGGAAGCCCGCCCTCCTCCCGGTCGAAGTGATGCTGCGCGACCCACGCCGTGTCGAAGCCGGCGCGCTCCGCGGCGACGATCTGCTCCACGGCGAAGCGGAAGCGGTCCGCGGCGGTGGCCTCTTCGAGCACACGGGTGAAGAAACCGAGTCGCGGGCGGACTGATCGGGGCATGACGGACTCCTGTTCGACGTGTTCCGACGCTAGAGCGCCCGACCGCGCCACGGTGTGCGGGTGACCACGTGTGACATCCGGTGACGCTTTGTGACGCCCGGCCGTCGCCGGGCCGTAGGCTGAGCAGGATCGCAGAATGCGCAACCGCCGACGACCCGAAAGGCACCTTCATGCCCGGAATCCACGATGACATCACCACCACATTCGGTGACACGCCGCTCGTCCGGCTGAACCGCGTGACGGAGGGGGTGGATGCCGAGATCCTGGCGAAGCTGGAGTTCTTCAACCCCGGGTCGAGCGTCAAGGACCGTCTGGGCATCGCGCTGGTCAACGCGGCGGAGGCATCGGGCGAGCTCCAGCCGGGTGGCACGATCGTCGAGTCCACCAGTGGCAACACCGGCATCGCGCTGGCGCTGGCGGGAGCGGCTCGGGGCTACAAGGTCATCATCACGATGCCGGCGTCGCTGTCGAAAGAGCGCCGGTATCTGCTGCGCGCCCTGGGCGCCGAGCTCGTGCTGACCGACCCGTACAAGGGGATGACGGGCGCGATCGCGGTCGCCGAGGAGATCGTCGCCAAGACCCCGGGCGCCATCCTCGCCAAGCAGTTCGAGAACCCGGCCAACGCCGAGATCCACCGCAAGACCACCGCCGAGGAGATCTGGCGCGACACCGACGGCGACGTCGACATCTTCGTCGCCGGCGTCGGCACCGGCGGCACCATCACCGGCGTCGGTCAGGTGCTCAAGGAGCGCAAGCCCGACGTGAAGGTCGTCGCCGTCGAGCCGTCCGACTCGCCGCTGCTCGCCGAAGGCCACGCCGGCCCCGCCAAGATCCAGGGCATCGGCCCGAACTTCGTCCCCGCGGTGCTCGACACCTCGATCTACGACGAGGTCATCGGAGTCGGCTTCGAAGACGCACTGGCCACCTCGCGCGCCCTCGCCGCGAAGGAGGGCATCCTCTGCGGCATGTCGGCGGGTGCCGCCACCTGGGCCGCTCTGCAGCTCGCCGCGCGCCCCGAGAACGCGGGCAAGAAGATCGTCGTCATCATCCCCGACACGGGCGAGCGGTATCTGACCACCGCCCTGTTCGAGGACGTCCGCGAAGGCTGAGATGAGCGCCTGGGGACGGATCAGAGAGGATGTCGCGGCCGCGCGACTGCGTGACCCCGCCGCGCGCGGGTCGTTCGAGATCGCTCTGCTGTACCCGGGTCTGCACGCGATCTGGGCCCACCGTGTCTGGCATGCGCTGTGGCGCCGGCGCCTGCGACTGCTCGCACGCGCCGGCTCACAGCTGACCCGCTGGCTCACCGGCATCGAGATCCACCCCGGCGCGACGATCGGCCGGCGGTTCTTCATCGACCACGGTATGGGCGTGGTCATCGGCGAGACCGCCGAGGTCGGCGACGACGTCATGCTCTACCACGGCGTCACGCTCGGCGGCCGTCAGCGCGAGGGCGGCAAGCGGCATCCCACCATCGGCGACGGCGTGGCCGTCGGCGCCGGTGCGAAGGTCCTCGGCGCGATCACGATCGGCGCCGGATCCGTGATCGGCGCGAACGCCGTCGTCACGAAGGACGCCCCGGCCGACAGCATCCTCGTCGGGATCCCGGCGAAGCCGCGACCGAGGGTGCCCGGCGAAGACACCCGGTCGCTGCTGGCGGCTCCCGAGTACTACATCTAAGCGCGGGTCGCCTGCACCTTCTTCTTCACGAAGAGCATCGGCAGCAGCAGAGTCGCCAGCGCCGTCACGACCCAGACGATGACCGGTGCGAGCACCCAGGTGAGCGCACCCGAGATGCGCAGGCCGCCGACGGGCAGCAGCACCACGATCAGCAGCGCCACGAGCGTCGAGAAGATGCCGATGCCGCCCAGCAGGGCCGGGGCGTAGCGCTTGGCCATCTTCGCGATCCACGGCGCCAGCACGCTCTGCAGGATCGCGAAGATCACCACGCACAGCACGAAGCCCCACCAGTCGGCCCACACGATGGTGAAGTCGGGCAGGATGAGGTCGGCCACCACGAGCCCGAGGGCCGCGGACAGCAGGAAGATGAGGGCCCGCAGCAGGAACATGATCATGCTCCGACCCTAGCGGCGCGGCGGCGGAACCAGTGTCAGGCGGAGCCTGCGAGCGCGGCCAGCCGCGCCTCTTCGTCCGCGGTGATGCACGAGTCGATCACGGGGCCCAGGGCGCCGTCCATGACCTGGTCGAGGTTGTACGCCTTGTACCCGGTGCGGTGATCGGCGATGCGGTTCTCCGGGAAGTTGTAGGTGCGGATCCGCTCGGAGCGGTCCATCCCCCGGATCTGCGAGTGACGGGCGTCGGATGCCGCAGCCGCCAGCTCCTCCTGCTGGCGCGCGAGCAGCCGGGCGCGCAGGACGCGCATGCCGGCCTCGCGGTTCTGCAGCTGGCTCTTCTCGTTCTGCATCGAGACGACGATGCCGGTGGGCACGTGCGTGATGCGCACGGCCGAGTCGGTCGTGTTCACGGACTGGCCGCCGGGGCCCGAAGACCGGTACACGTCGATCTTCAGGTCGTTCGGGTTGATCTCGATCTCGTCGGGCTCGTCGACCTCGGGGAACACCAGCACGCCGGTGGTCGAGGTGTGGATGCGGCCCTGCGACTCGGTGGCGGGCACGCGCTGCACGCGGTGCACACCGCCCTCGTACTTCAGGTGCGCCCAGACGCCCTGCGCGGGGTCGGTCGACGACCCCTTGATGGCCACCTGGACGTCCTTGTAACCGCCCAGGTCGGATTCGTTGCGCTCGAGCAGCTCGGTCTTCCACCCCTGCGACGCCGCGTACTGGAGATACATCCGCAGCAGATCGGCGGCGAACAGCGCCGACTCGGCTCCGCCCTCCCCCGCCTTGATCTCCATGATGACGTCACGTGCGTCATCGGGGTCGCGCGGGATGAGCAGCCGCCGCAGCCTCTCCTCGGCTGCGGCGAGCTGCTCTTCGAGCGCGGGGACCTCCTCGGCGAACGCCTCGTCCTCCTTGGCGAGCTCGCGCGCCGCCTCGAGGTCGTCGGAGGCCGCCGTCCACGCGTCGTGTGCGGCCACGATCTTCGACAGCTCGGCATACCGACGGTTCACGCGCTTCGCGCGCGCGGCGTCGGCGTGCACCGCCGGATCGGAGAGCTCGACCTGGACGGCCTTGTGCTCTTCGATCAGCGCTTTGACGGAGTCGAACATCGCGGGCTCGGACACGTCAGGCTCAGCGGATGCTGTTCTCGTGGCCGTAGCTGTGGCCGCCGGCGTGGTTCGAGGTCGGTGCGGGGATCGACTTCTGCATCTGCACGAGGAACTCGACGTTCGAGCCGGTCTCCTTGAGCTTGCCGAGCACGACCTCGAGCGCCTGCTGCGGGTCGAGGCCCGCGAGGGCACGGCGCAGCTTCCACGTGATCTTCACCTCGTCGGGCGAGAGCAGCATCTCTTCGCGACGGGTGCTCGACGCATTGACGTCGACCGCCGGGAAGATGCGCTTGTCGGCGAGCTGGCGGTTCAGGCGCAACTCGCTGTTGCCGGTGCCCTTGAACTCCTCGAAGATGACCTCGTCCATCTTGGAGCCGGTCTCCACGAGAGCGGTGGCCAGGATCGTGAGCGACCCGCCGTTCTCGATGTTGCGCGCCGCGCCGAAGAACCGCTTGGGCGGGTACAGCGCCGATGCGTCGACACCGCCGGTGAGCACCCGGCCGCTGGTGGGCGCCGACACGTTGTAGGCGCGGCCCAGACGCGTGATCGAGTCGAGCAGCACGACGACGTCGCGACCCAGCTCGACGAGACGCTTGGCGCGCTCGATGGCGAGCTCGGCGACCGTCGTGTGGTCTTCCGCCGGACGGTCGAAGGTCGAGGCGATGACCTCGCCCTTGACCGTGCGCTGCATGTCGGTGACCTCTTCGGGGCGCTCGTCGACGAGCACGACCATGAGGTGCACCTCGGGGTTGTTGATCGCGATGGCGTTGGCGATCTGCTGCAGCACGATGGTCTTGCCGGCCTTGGGCGGCGCGACGATGAGGCCGCGCTGGCCCTTGCCGATCGGGGCGACCAGGTCGATGATGCGCTGCGTGAGCTTCTCGGGCGCGGTCTCGAGGCGCAGGCGCTCCTGCGGGTAGAGCGGCGTGAGCTTCGAGAACTCGACGCGGGTCGCGGCATCCTCCGTGCTCAGTCCGTTGATCGAGTCAACCTTGACCAGCGCGTGGTACTTCTGCCGGCCCGACTGCTCGCCCTCGCGCGGCTGCTTGATGGCGCCGACGATCGCGTCGCCCTTGCGCAGGTTGTACTTCTTGACCTGTCCCAGCGACACGTACACGTCGGTGGCGCCGGGCAGGTATCCGCTGGTGCGCACGAACGCGTAGTTGTCGAGGACATCGAGGATGCCCGCGACCGGGATGAGGACGTCATCCTCGCTGATCTCGGTCTCGAACTCGTCGTTCTGCTGAGCGTTGCGGCGCTTGTTGCGCTGGCGGTTGCGGTTGTTGCCGCCGCCCTGCTCGTCGTCGTCCGACGGAGCGCTCTGGCCGCCGCCGTTGCTGTTGCTGTTGCTGTTGCCACCGGCGTTGCGGTTGCGGTTGCGGTTGCGGTTGCGGCCGCGTCGTCCGGACTGCTCGCCGCCCTCGTTCTGGCCTCCGTCGGCGCTCTCGCCGCCGGACTGCTTCTTGTCGGCCTCATCGGCCTTGTCGGCGCCGTCGGCCTTCTCGCCGGCGCGCTGCGCATCGGCGCCGTTCTTATCGGCACCGCTCTTGTCGGCGCCGCTCTCGTCGGCACCGCCGTTCTCGCCCTCGGCGGCATCGGCCTTCGCCGGCGCCTTCGCCCGGCTGCCGCGGCCCGACCGTGCCGGCTTCTCGGCGTCGGCGGGCTTCTCGGCGGCGTCGGATGCCGCGGCGGGCGCCTCGGTCGCGGCCGGTGCCTCGGCAGCAGCCGCCTCGGCCGGTGCCTCTTCGGCGGGCTTCTTCTTCGCCGGCGTGCGGCGCTTGGCGGCCGGCTTCTTCGCGACCGGCTCGTCGCTCTTCTCCGCCCCGTCGGCGGCGGCCGCGGCCGGCGCCTCAGCGGGCGCGGCGGGGGCGGACGACTCAGGCGTCACGACCTCGGTCTTGGCACGGCGCGGCGCACGCTTGCGCGGCGCGGTCGCCGGGGCCGCGTCGGCGGCCGGGGCGGCGGGTGTGTTCTCCGCGGGTGCCGGGGCGGCGGCGCTGCCCGCGTCGGACGCGACGGTGCGATCCGCGGTGGGTGCGTCGGTGTGGATCTCGGAGATGGACTCCACGAGTTCTCCCTTGTGAAACGAATGGATGGAGCTGACCCGCACGGCGCCGTCGTCGACGCGCGCCGATGAACCCGTAAGCCGGATCTGAGACCGGGACAGGCCCTCAGGACCTGACCGGATCGATGATGCCGGCCGTCGGGGGCAATGCGGGGGTTCGCAGAAATGCGATGGAGGTATGGATTCTCGCGGCTCTATGTCGCGGGCGACACGGGCTGCGAAGCGCCCTCCGTATAGTCCCTCACTGTACCACCCTTGAAGTCGACGGCGAGCATCAGCGACTCCCAGGGCGTGTTGGTGAGGGATGCCGCGAGACGGGTCGCCTCGAGGCGCCGGCCGGGTCCGTCGGCCATGACGAGGACGCTGGGTCCGGCCCCCGAGAGCACCGCCGCGAAGCCGGCCTGACGCAGCCCGCGCACCAGGGTGTCGGTGTCGGGCATCGCCTGCGCACGATAGTTCTGGTGCAGCTTGTCGTCGGTGGCCGCGAGCAGCAGCTCGGGGCTCTGCGTCAGCGCCGCGATCAGCAGCGCCGAGCGTGACACGTTGAAGACGGCGTCCTCGCGCGTGACCTGCTGAGGAGTCAGCTCCCGTGAGATGCGCGTGGGCATGGTCGACTCGGGGACGAACACCACGGGCGACACACCGCGGTGCACGAGCAGCTTCTTGTACTGCGGCCCGTTCTCGTCCATCCAGGCGATCGTCAACCCGCCGAACAGCGCGGGAGCGACGTTGTCGGGGTGCCCCTCGAGCTCGGTCGCCAGCCGCAGCAGCAGCGACGGACCGAACTCGACATCGCCGGCCAGCAGCCCGCGCGCGGCCAGGAGGCCCGCGACCACCGCCGCACCCGACGAGCCCAGACCGCGACCGTGCGGGATGACGATGCGCTGCGACAGCGCGATGCCGGGCATGCGCCGCCCCACGGACTCGAAGGCGTACGCGATGGCCCGGATGACGAGGTTCGTCGCGTCGCGCGGCACGAGGTCGGCCCCGGGCCCCTCCACGTCGACCTGGATCTCACCCTCCGGCAGCGCCGTGACGCGCAGCTCGTCGTAGAGGCTCAGTGCCAGCCCGAGCGTGTCGAATCCCGGCCCCAGGTTCGCGCTGGTGGCGGGCACCCGCACCCAGACGGCGCGGCCGGGGACCGCCGCCGGTGAGGGCGGCGCGGTTCTCACGCGGTCGCCTCCGCGCCCGACAGCGAGAGCACATCGGCGACCTCGCGGGTGTCGGCGTCGACGACGATCGGGGCGACCTCGGTGCCGTCGGCGTTGCGCAGGGCCCACTGCGGGTCCTTCAGGCCGTGGCCGGTGACGGTGAGCACGACGCGCGCGCCGGCCGGGATGATGCCCGCCTCTGCGCGGTCGAGCAGACCGGCGACGCTGATGGCCGAAGCCGGCTCGACGAAGACGCCGACCTCGGCGGCCAGCAGCTTCTGCGCGGCCAGGATCGCGGGGTCCTCGATCGCACCGAACCAGCCGTTCGTGGCATCCCGCGCCTCCAGCGCCAGGTGCCACGACGCGGGGTTGCCGATGCGGATGGCGGTGGCCACCGTCTCGGGCGCCGTCACGACCTCGCCGCGCACGATGGGCGCGGAGCCGGCCGCCTGGAAGCCGAACATGCGCGGCACGCGGGTCGACGCGCCGCGTGCGGCCTCCTCGCGGTAACCGCGCGTGTAGGCGGTGTAGTTGCCCGCGTTGCCGACCGGGATGAAGTGGAAGTCGGGGGCGTCGCCGAGCTGCTCGACGATCTCGTAGGCAGCGGTCTTCTGGCCCTCGATGCGGTCGGGGTTGACCGAGTTGACCAGGTGCACCGGGTAGTTGTCGGACAGCTCGCGCGCGATCTCGAGGCAGTCGTCGAAGTTGCCGCGGATCTGGATGAGCGTGCCGCCGTGGGCGACGGCCTGGCTCAGCTTGCCCATCGCGATCTTGCCCTCGGGCACGAGCACCGCGGCGGTGATGCCGGCGTGCGCGGCGTAGGCCGCGGCCGACGCCGACGTGTTGCCGGTGGATGCGCAGATGACGGCCTTCGCGCCCTTCTCGACCGCGCGCGAGAGCGCGACGGTCATCCCCCGGTCCTTGAACGACCCGGTGGGGTTCATCCCCTCGAACTTCACCCAGACGTCCGCACCGGTGCGCCGCGACAGCGCAGGGGCGGGGATGAGCGGGGTGCCGCCCTCGCCGAGGGTCACGACGGTGGACGTCTCGGTGACGCCGAGCCGGTCGGCGTACTCGCGGAGGACTCCGCGCCAGACATGTGCCATTTCAGTCTCCTTCCACACGCAGGACCGAGACGACGCGCTCGACCACGTCGTCGTCGGCGAGCCGTGCCACGGTCTCGCTGAGGTCCTGCTCCAAAGCTTTGTGCGTGCCGATCACCAGGCGGGCCGATGCCGCGCCCTCTTCGGTGTGCTCCAGGGTCTGTTCCACGGTCGCGATCGAGACGCGTCCGTCGGAGAGCAGGCCCGCCACCCGGGCGAGCACGCCGGGGCGGTCGTCGACCTCGAGGGTGACCTGGTACCGGGTGACGACCTGGCCGATGTCGACCGTGGGCAGGTTGGCCCGGGTCGACTCGCCCACGCCCGCGCCGCCGGCGATGTGACGCCGCGCGGCCGAGACGACGTCGCCGAGCACAGCGGATGCGGTCTGCACCCCACCGGCGCCGGCGCCGTAGAACATGAGGTTTCCGGCCGCCTCGGCCTGCACGAACACGGCGTTGTTGACGCCGTGGACGCTGGCCAGCGGGTGCTCGCGCCGGATGAGTGCGGGGTACACCCGCACCGAGATCGCTTCATCGCCGGACTCGTCGTCGCGCCCGGTGAGCCGTTCGCAGACCGCGACGAGCTTGATGACGTAGCCGGCATGCCGCGCGGCATCCATCATCTGCTTCGTGACGCCCGTGATGCCCTCGCGGTGCACGGCCTCGAGCGGCACCGACGTGTGGAACGCCAGGCTCGCGAGCAGGGCGGCCTTCTGCGCGGCGTCGTAGCCCTCGATGTCGGCGGTCGGGTCGGCCTCGGCATAGCCCAGGCGCTGCGCGTCGGCGAGGATCTCGGCCATCTCCGAGCCCTCGGCGTCCATCCGGTCGAGGATGTAGTTCGTGGTGCCGTTGACGATGCCGACGATGCGGTCGACACGGTCACCGGCCAGCGAGTCGCGCAGCGGACGGATGATCGGGATGGCCCCGGCCACGGCCGCCTCGTAGTAGACCGAGGCGCCCACCTGGTCGGCGGCGTCGAAGACCTCCGAGCCGTGCGTGGCCAGAAGCGCCTTGTTCGCGGTCACGACGTCGGCGCCCGAGTTCACGGCCTGCAGCAGGTACTCGCGGGCCGGCTCGATGCCGCCCATGAGCTCGATGACGATGTCACTGCCGACGATGAGGGTCTCGGCGTCGGTGGTCAGCAGCTCGCGCGGCAGGTCCACATCACGGGGCGCGTCGATGTCGCGCACGGCGATGCCGGCGAGCTCCAGTGCGGCGCCGGAGCGGTCCGCGAGCTCGTCGGCGTTCTCGATGAGCAGACGCGCGACCTGGGAGCCGACGGCCCCCGCTCCGAGGAGTGCGACGCGCAGGCGACGGTAGTCGATCATGCCTTCCCTTCTGCGCCGACGTCTGCACGCAGCAGGTCGGCGATGGTCTGTCCGCGCACGATCACGCGGGCGGCCCCGTCGCGCACGGCGACGACGGCCGGGCGCGGCAGGTAGTTGTAGTTGCTCGCCAGCGAGAAGCAGTACGCGCCGGTGGCGGGCACGGCCAGCAGGTCCCCGGGGGCGACGTCGGCGGGCAGGTACTCCCGGTCGACGACGATGTCTCCCGACTCGCAGTGCTTGCCGACCACCCGCGACAGGGCGGGGGCGGCACCCGAGACGCGCGAGGCGATGCGGGCGCAGTAGTCGGCGCCGTACAGGGCGGGCCGCGCGTTGTCGCTCATGCCGCCGTCGACGCTCACGTAGAGGCGCTGCCGCCCCTCACCGAGCTCGACAGGCTTGACGGTGCCGACCTCGTAGAGGCTGACGCCCGCCTGGCCGACGATGGCGCGGCCGGGTTCGAAGGCGAGGTCGGGAATCGGGATGCCGCGCACCTCGCATTCGCGGGCGACGGCCTCGACGATGCCGGCGGCGAGGTCTTCGATCGGCGTCGGGTCGTCGGCGGGGGTGTAGGCGATGCCGAAGCCGCCGCCGAGGTTCAGGAGCGGGATCGGCCCGCCCGCCAGCAGCTGCGCGTGCAGGTCCACCAGGCGCGATGCGGACTCGGCGAAGCCGGCGACGCCGAAGATCTGCGAGCCGATGTGGCAGTGCAGGCCCTGGAAGCTCAGCGAGCGGAGCTCTCGGATGCGCGCGACCGCGGCGGGCGCGGCATCCATCGCAAAACCGAACTTCTGGTCTTCGTGCGCCGTCGCGAGGAACTCGTGCGTCTCGGCGTGCACGCCGCTGTTGACGCGCAGCAGCACATTCTGCACCGCCCCGGCGCGGTCGGCGATCGCCGCGAGCCGTTCGATCTCGATCAGGCTGTCGACGATCACGGTTCCGACGCCGACCTCGACGGCGCGGGTGAGCTCGTCGACGGACTTGTTGTTGCCGTGGAAGCCGATGCGCGCGGGGTCGGTGCCCGCTGCCAGGGCGACGGCGAGCTCTCCCCCGCTGCACACGTCGAGGTTCATGCCGGCCTCGGCCGTCCACCGCACGACCTCGGTGCACAGGAACGCCTTGCCGGCGTAGTAGACGCGCACGTCGATGCCGTGCGCGTCGGCCGCTGCGCGGAACGCCGCGACGGTGCGCTGCGCATGTGCGCGCACCTCGTCCTCGTCGACCACGTAGAGCGGCGTGCCGAAGGACTGCGCCAGCTCGGTCGCCGTCACTCCCCCGACCACGAGGGCGCCGTCGTCGTCGCGATGTGCCGAGACGGGCCAGACCCGCTCGTGCAGGGCATCGGCGTCGTCGGGGACGGGGAGCGGATCACGGGTGGGTGAGGCGGACAAGGGGGACCAATCGAAGGATGCTGCGGTGCGGCGTTTCCGGAACGGAAGAGTCCGGTCGCGTCGCTCGCCGGGCGTCGACGCATGCACCGGGTGATGCTGGCCAGTCTAGCGGGGTCAACCGCACGTTCCCGGCTTCTGTAACGCGGCGTCGGAGAGCATGTGCGGATCGACGGTGAACGAGGCGTCGACGGTGCTCGCGCCCACGGCGATCTTCGACAGCGTCAGCCCCTTCGGGAAGCGATCGGCCACGCACACGGTGCGGTCGGCGAGGATGCCGTCGGCCAGGCTCCCGAAGCGGGCGCGGATGGTGTCGGCATCCATGTTCAGTCCGCCCACCGTGAACTTCTCGGGGGTCAGGACGAGCGCGCCGTCCTTCGCACTCGGCGTGAAGGTCAGGGCGAAGGAGATGCCCGAGAGGAACTGCGCCGGGTTCAGCGAGACGACGAGGTTGCCGCCGTCGACCTTCAGGGAACCGGCGACCGTGTCGTCGAAGTTGCCGATGAGCTTCACGAGGGCGTCGGGGGCCAGACTCACGGTGGCATCGGCGCTGCCCACCTCGCCGTCGCCGCTCGTGGGGACGTCGGTCGCGTGGACGGTGAGGCTCCCGGTCGCACCGCCCAGCGGCGCTTCGGGGACCGTGACGGTCAGCGCCGACAGTCGGCCGGCGATCACCTGCGGGATCATCGGCTCGTCGACGTCCACGTCGACCTCTGCATCGGGGCCGAGGTCGAGGGCCGTCCGCGTCTGCGCGGTGACCTCGGCGACCACCTTGTCCTTCAGCCAGGCGTTGCCGGCGAACCAGCCGATCACCCCGGCGACGGCGAGCACGGCCACGATGATGAGCGTCGTCACCGCGGCGACGACGCCGCGACGCTTTTTCTTCGGCTTCGCGGGCTGCGGAGGAGTGGATGCCGCGGCCTGCGGATAGGCGGCGGTCTGCGGGTGCGCGGGCTGCGCATACGCCGCGGTCTGCGGGGAGGTGGGCTGCGCTTCGCCGACGACCGGCAGCGGCAGGGTGGTCGCCTCGGGCTCGGGGGCGGGCTCGGCGGCCGTGCGAGCGGGCTCGGATGCGGAGGCCGGCTGCGCGGGCAGCGGCGGCCTGGGCGGGATGACCTGCCCGTCCCCCGGCAGCGGCGGTTTCGGCGGGACCGCGATGGGCTCCGTCGGATCTTCCGGCTGGGTGGAGCGTTCGGCCATCTCTCCTCCGGTCACATGCGCTCGGGCGCACTCACTCCGAGAAGGTCCAGGCCGTTGCGCAGAACCTGTCCGGTGGCGTCGTTCAGCCACCGGCGAGTGTGGTGCACGGGTTCGATCGGGGCGTCTCCCAGCGGGATGACGCGGCAGTTGTCGTACCAGCGGTGGAAGAGCCCGGCGAGCTCTTCGAGATAACGGGCGACGCGGTGCGGCTCGCGCATCTGGGCGGCGAACGCCACGATGCGCGGGAACTCCTGCAGCGCACCCAGAAGCGCCGCCTCGGTCTCGTGGGTGAGGGTCTCGGGCGCGAACACGCCGCGGTCGACACCGGCGTCGTCCGCATTGCGGGCGACGTTGTGCGTGCGGGCGTGCGCGTACTGCACGTAGAAGACCGGGTTGTCGTTGGTGCGCTTGCGCAGCAGGTCGGGGTCGAGGTCGAGCGGCGAGTCGGCGGGGTAACGGCCCAGCGAGTAGCGCAGTGCGTCGGTGCCCAGCCAATTGAGCAGGTCGTCCATCTCGATGATGTTGCCGGCGCGCTTGCTCAGGCGCGCGCCGTTGATCGAGACCATCTGGCCGATGAGCACCTGGATGTTCTTCTCCGGGTCCTCTCCCGCCGCTCCCGCGATCGCCTTCAGGCGGTGCACGTACCCATGGTGGTCGGCACCGAGCAGGTAGATCTTGTTCTGGAAGCCGCGGTCGCCCTTGTTGAGGTAGTAGGCGGCGTCGGCGGCGAAGTAGGTGTACTCGCCGTTGGAACGGCGGATCACCCGGTCCTTGTCGTCGCCGAAGTCGGACGTGCGCACCCACACCGCACCGTCCGCGTCGAAGACGTGTCCCTGCTCGCGCAGGCGCTCCACGGCCTGATCGATGAGGCTCATGCCGTTCTCGCCGGGCGCATGCAGCGTGCGCTCGGAGAACCACACGTCGAAGGGCACGTTGAACCGGTCCAGCGAGTTCTTGATCTCGGCGAGCTGATACTCGTAGGCGAGGTCCTCGGCCACGACGAGCTGCTCGTCGTCGGGCAGTTCGAGCAGATCGGGGCGCGCCTCGAGCACCCGGCCGGCGAGGGTCGTGATGTACTCGCCGGGGTACCCGCCTTCCGGCGTCGGCTCGCCCTTGGCTGCGGCGACGATGGATGCCGCGAAGCGGCCCATCTGCGCGCCGGCATCGTTGATGTAGTACTCGCGGACGGCGGTCGCGCCGCTGGCCAGCAGCAGGCGCACGATCGAATCGCCGAGCGCCGCCCAGCGGGTGTGCGCGATGTGCAGCGGGCCGGTCGGGTTCGCCGAGACGAATTCGACGTTGACGGTGTTGCCGCGCTGCGACTCGTTGGTGCCGAACGCGGCACCCGCGTCGACGATGGTCTTCGCGAGCGAACCGGCGGCCGCGGCATCCAACCGCACGTTGATGAAGCCGGGACCGGCGACCTCGACGGATGCGACACCGGCGACCTCGCCGAGCTTCTCTGCGATCTCGGCCGCGAACTCACGGGGGTTCGCGCCGACCTTCTTCGCGAGCTTGAGCGCGGCGTTGGACGCCCAGTCGCCGTGGTCGCGGTTCTTGGGCCGCTCCAGCAGCAGATCGGCGGGGATCAGGCCCTCGGCGGAGCCGGCTCGTCGCGCCTCCGCGAGCGGGCGGATGACGTCGAGCAGGGCTGCGGAGAGGGCTTCAGGATCCATAGACCGACAATTCTATGGCGAGCCGCCCGCGCGGCCGCTGAGAACGCCACCGCGGCGCGCCTGTCACTCTCATCTGGCCGCGCCGCCCTTCTCAGAAGGGTGCGTGTTCAGGTGCGTGTTCAGAAGGGTGCGGGGTCGTTTGCGTATTGTGTGGCAGTCGTGTGTCGGTGGTGGGGGTCGGGGTCGATCAGGGCGACGGGTTCGAATCTGACCGTGCCCGGTGGTCTTGTCACGTGCTGCCGCCCGGTGGGGGCGGTGAAGATCAGGACCCCGCCGGCGAGCTGTTCGACCTCCCACGCGGTCTCGTGTTTGAGAGTGTGGTGGCGTTCACAGAAGTGCTCGAGGTTGCACAGGCACGTCGGGCCACCCGCCGCGTGCGGGATCGTGTGGTCGATATCGCATTTGACCGCACGTCTGCGGCATCCGGGGAACCGGCATTGCTGGTCCCTGGCCTGCAGGAATCGTTTCTGCCGCTTGGAGGGCCGGTACCGGTCCACACAGACCGGCACCCCGGTTGCCTGGTCGGTGAACACCCGGCTCCACATCGAGCACCCACCCGCGAGCCGCCTGGCCGTGTGGTCGTCGATCGGGCCGAACCCGTCCACGGTGGCCCCGCCCACCCGGGCACCGGTGAGGGTCTCTGCCGGGATGGTGACCTGCACCTCCGGGCAGATCGCCGAGAGCGCGTCCCGCGCCTGTTCATCGGCACCGTGCCCGGTGAACGAGGCGGCCAGCAGCAGGTCGCAGAACATGTCCGCCATGATCTGCGCCACTGACCGGTCATCGAACACCGGCTCGCCCGTCCCGTCAGAATCAGCATCACAGCCAGAACCGGAGCCATCGCTGGCGTCGGTGTCAAAGTCGATGCCCTTGGCCGTGTTGCCGGCGTCAGCGTCAGCGACGCCCGCGGCCACGTCGCTCGTGTCGGCGTCGGCCGGTCCGGCGGTGGCAGTGGTGGTGTCGTTTTCGACCTTCTCCGCGGTCTTCTCGGCCTGGTTCTGTGCGAACAGGACGGTGGCTGCTTCCCGCAGCCGGGCCACCGCACCTACGCCCTCGGTGGTCGGGACGTCCGCGGTGATCCGGGCAAGACCGGGCTCCAACTCGCGTACCGACACCCGCCGCCGTGCCACCGCGTCCCGCACCCGCGCCTGGGTGCCTTCCGGGTCCAGCCGGACCACGAGTCCTGCCAACCCGGCCTTCAACTGTGCCGGGGTCATCTCCCGGGCCATATCCCGCGCGACCGCCTCGAACTCAGCGCGCACCCCGGGATCATCGATCTGCACGCCGGCCTCGGCGATCAGGGTCGCGTGTTCCCCGGAGAACTCTCCCGCACTGGCATCACACAACGTCTCATAGAACGACCCCACCAGCGTGGACGCCTGCGACACCTTCCGCGCCACCTGCCACTCACTCAACCGCAGCCCGGCCGCGATCTCCGCGTACAGCTCCCGCATCGCCAGCTGCGACGCATCCACCACCGCACCCTCACACCCACCCCGGACGGCACGCTCGGCCTCACGCCGCTGCACGAGGTCCGCGACCCGGGCGAAGAAGAACATCTCCGCCGCGAACGCCCGCCCCGCAGCCGCACGCGAGGACACCAGAGAATCCAACAGCTCATCCACCTCCGACACAACAGGAGACACACCCACCGACACCGTGAGCCCCCTTCCCCGGATGAACCGATACCACCATAGTATCGAACATGCCTACGGATAACAAGGGGTGAGAATGGATTCTCTCAAGTATTTTTCGCATGATTCAGGCCAACCGCGAAGCGACTCACCGTACACACGGGGAACGAGTGAGATTCGTATCTTCGTATGGAATGACCGGCTCTTGACCCCCGGCCGGCATCCACCGCCACCCTCACGATCCCACCGGCCACCGACATCCTCCCCAGCCCACAGACCCGCCCCCACAGAACCGGACCAGACACCACGACCCCGGCATCCCCTCGCCCTCGGCCCGACGAATGGAGCCGCACTGACAGAGCCCCCGGCCGCGGCATCCACCCCTCCACTCACCCGACCGCCCGACCAGGAGTTGAATGGATGCCGTTGAATAGATGTCGGAAAGGGACCTGAATGACCAGACTGATGATCATCGTCGGCAGCGTGCGCGAGGGACGTATCGGCCTGCCGATCGCCCAGTGGGTGCAGAAGGAGGCCGACGCCGACAGCCGCTTCGATGTCGACTTCGCCGACCTCAAGGAGATCGCGCTGCCGCTGATGGACGAGCCGAACCACCCGCGTCTGCGCCAGTACACGAAGGACTACACGAAGGCATGGAGCGAACGGGTGGATGCCGCGGACGCGTTCATCTTCGTGCAGCCCGAGTACAACTACAGCTACGCGCCGAGCCTGAAGAACGCGCTCGACTACCTGCATCAGGAGTGGCGCCGCAAGCCGGTCGGCACCGTCAGCTACGGCGGCATCTCGGGCGGCACCCGCGGCGTGGTCGCGCTGCGTCCGGTGCAGCAGGCGCTGGGGCTGGTTCCCACGAGTTCGAATGTCGAGCTGGCCTGGGCCGCGCAGCAGCTCGATGACGACGGCGTGTTCCAGCCGCGCGAGAGCAACGAGCGGATGCTGCACGCACAGTTCGACGAGCTCGTCGCGCTGGCCGACGCGCTGCGTCCCCTGCGCGGCTGACACCCGCGCGGCCGACACCCGCGCGGCCGAGCGCGCGCCGCGCCGTCACACCTCGGCGCGGCGCGCGCTCCCACGGATGTAGAGCGCGGTCAAGAGCGTGCCGGCCACCAGCACCGCTCCCCCGATGACGACCGTCGCGGGAATGCCGAGCAGCGTCCCCAGCGCACCGATCGTGACCCCGCTGAACGTCTGCATGCCGGGGCCGAACATGCTGTAGGCGCCGAGCACACGGCCGCGCTCGGCCGGCGGCGCCTCAAGCTGGACGATCGCCTGCCCCGTCGAGGTCGCGGTGATCTGCGAGAACCCGGTGAGCACGAGCGCGATGAGTGCGACCACGAGCGACCCGGTGAAGGCGAACAGCATCGCGAACAGCCCGAACGTGAGGGAACTGATGACCGCCGTGCGCACCGTCGGCGGGATCCAGCCGCTCGCCTCGAGGAAGAACCCGCCGACCACCCCGCCGATCCCCAGCGCGAACAGCAGCGCCCCGTAGACGAGCTCACTGTCGGCGCCCGCCGGAGTCAGTTCGTTGCCGAACACCGGCATCGCCGTCTGCAGCACCGCACCGATCGAGACCGACGCGAGGGCCGCGAGAATCAGCATCCCCATGATCACGTGGTCTTTCCGGACCGTGCCCAGCACCCGGAAGGACTGCCACAGCGAGACCCGGCCCGTTTCGTAGAGGCCTTCACGAGAATGCCCGGTGAACCTCGTGCGTGCCAGGAACAGCGTCAGGGGCAGGTAGAAGACGATGTTCGCGAAGATGCCCCAGGTCGTACCGAGGGTCAGCAACAGTGCAGAACCCACGACCGGCCCGAAGAGGATGCCGAGGCTGCGGAAGGTCGCATTGATGCGCACGGCGCTGGGCAGCTGCGCGCGCCCGGCGAAGTCGTAGAGCATCATCTGCTCGGCAGGGCCCCACAGGCATCCCGCCAGCCCGTGCAGTACCAGGAGCACGCACGCCTCCCACAGCTGCAGCGTGCCGGTCAGGAACAGGATGCCCCAGCACAGCGACACGAACATGAACAGGATCTGCGCGATCTGGATGATCCGCCGGCAGTCGAACCGCTGTGCGAGGGCGCCCGCATACACCGAGAGCAGCAGATACGGCAGCCAATGGCTCACGAGCTGGAAGCCCACCAGGATCGGCGAATGGAACGTGTTCCACAGCACGAGATACGTGATGACGTGCTCGATGTTGTCGCCCATCATCGCCAGGCCGGCGCCCACGAGATAGGGCGCGGTCTTCCAACTGCGCAGCACCGCGAACTTGGGAGCGGGGACGGGGACGGTCACCGCTCCATCCTGGCGCAGGTTCGGGATGCCGCGGCGCGGCATCGCTCGCTCAGTGAGCGGTCGGAGGCGGGCAGATCCGTCGACCTCCCGCCACCCCGGCGCCCCGGTCTGAGGGGGCGCGTTCGCACTGATAGTCTTGACCGGTACGCCTCCGTAGCTCAGGGGATAGAGCGTTGGTTTCCGGTACCAAAGGTCGCAGGTTCGATTCCTGTCGGGGGCACCGATTGTGAAGAGGACCCGTCCGAGAGGACGGGTCCTCTTCTGCTCTCCGAGGGCGCGGGAACCCGCGGCATCCCTCGATGACGTGCCGCAAGTGGCGGGTGTCAGCCGCTTCCGGCTCGCCACGTGTGGCACGTCATGCGCCGCGACGCGACGTCAGCGACCCCTCACTCCCGCACGTACGCCAGATCGCGGATCTCGCGGCCCGCAGCGAGCCCCTTGCGCTCGAACGCGGTCATGACGCGGCCCTCGAACCTCGGCGCCCACTCGCCCTCGAATCCGCGTCGGAAGCCGGGCGCGGCATCCATCACCTCCACCATCTGGAGGGCGTAGTCCTCCCAGTCGGTCGCCAGGCGAAGCACGCCTCCCGGCTTCAGCGCACGGGCGGCGAGCGCCGTGAACTCCGGCGCGATCAGGCGCCGCTTCACGTGCCGCTTCTTGTGCCACGGGTCCGGGAAGAAGACCCACAGCTCGTCGACACTCTCCTCGGGCAGCAGGTGCTCGAGCACCTCGGGCGCGTTCGCCTCGGCCAACCGCAGGTTGCCCGCGCCGGCGGCATCCGCATCTTTCATCGTGCGCGCCAGGCCCGCCTTGAACACCTCCACCGCGAGGAAGTTCGTCTCAGGACGAGTGGATGCCGCGTGCACGATCGCGTGCCCCTGACCCGAGCCGATCTCGACCACGAGGGGTGCAGACCTGCCCCACACCGCGGCCGGATCGATGCGCGCGTCGTGCGCGACACTCGTCGTCGACACCCCGCGCGGCACGTCGATCAGGTAGCGGGGAGAGAGCTCGACCCAGGCACGTTCCTGCCCCTCGCTCATGCGCCCGCTGCGGCGCACGAACGAGACGGTCTTCTTGCGGTACTCGGGGTCGGGTGTGGGCACCCGTCCAGACTAAGCGGCCATGTAGCCGATGATGACGATGCCCAGGAACAGGGTCCAGATGACGGCACCAATGTACCCGAGCACCAGGCCGATCATGAGCATCATCTTCTGCGCACCACGCATGTAGGTGGTCGCGACGCCGTCGAAACGACCGCCCGCCGCCTCGAACTCCTTCATCTTCTTCAGCCCGAGGTGACCGAGGACGATCGCCACGATGCTGATGCCGAAGAGCCCGGTCATGAGCGTGGCGACCGGCAGAAGCCCTCCCGGAGGGTGCAGCACCGCAGAGGCGGAGGCGGGCATGCCGGCCGCCTGCGGGACGGGCACCACAGGCCCGATCGGGATCGGTTCGGGGTCGATGTTCTGAGCAGACATTTCAGGACTCCTTCCACGCTCTGAACTCTGCGCCCCAGCCTGCTCGGTCGCATGGTCCGCCGAATCGGGAGATACCCCTATCTTTCGGGCTGACCCGCGGGTTCCCGCGTGCCACAATGACGACATGGGGCACCTGCGCGGTCAGGTGATGCTGGGGCGCGAGCACGAACTCGACGTGCTGCGTGACGCGGTCGCGCGCGCTCGCGAGGGCGGCACGCACCTCGTCCTGGTCTCGGGCGAACCCGGTATCGGCCGCAGCCGCCTTCTCACCGAGTTCGCCGCAAGCCTCGCCGATGAACGGGTCGCCGTCACGCGCGGCGTGGCGATGTCCACGGGCGAGCTGCCCTTCGCGCTGCTGTCCGAGCTTTTGGCCCGGCTTCTGCACGACGACCGACATCTCCTCACCCCGGACGAGCGCGACGGGCTGTCGCCGCTGCTCGCCGGCGGTGCCCGGTCGGGCGATCGGACCGTCATTCTGTCGACGGCACTGCGCCTGCTCGACCGGATCGCGGCGGACCGCCTCCTGGTCTGGCTCATCGACGACCTGCAGTGGGCCGACGCCGCGGGCCTCGATCTGCTCGCAGCCGCGGCGGGCACCGGACTCGACCGGCGGCTGCTGGTGGTCGCCGCCGTGCGCACCGACGGCCGCGACGACGAAGCGGTGCTGGCCCGCTTCGCCCCCGGGGCCGAGACGATCACGCTGGCGCCGCTCACACGTGATCAGGTGCGCCGGCGGCTCGACGATCTGGGGGTGGATGCTGCGACCGGCACCGACGTGGAACGGCTGGCCGGCGGCATCCCTCTCCTCATCGAAGAACTCGCTGCGACCCACGGTGTTCCCCGGTCGGGTTCGCGGGTGCTCGGCGCACAGGCACGTCTGGACGCTCTCACCCCCGGTACGGCGCGACTGATCGAGGCGGCCGCCATCGGCGCCGATCATCTGCGCATCGAGCTTCTCGGACCGGTCGCGTCGCTGGACGACGACGCTCTCGACGCCGCGATCGGCGAAGCCGCGGCCGCCGGCGTCCTCGCAGAGACGCCGACCCACGACGCGCTCGTGTTCCGCCACCCTCTGCTGAGGGAGGTCGCCGATCGATCCATCGCCCCGGCCGCGCGCCGTCGCTGGCACCGTCTGTGGGCACAGGTCCTGGAGACCCACCCCGACGCCACGCCCGGCCCGACGGCCGCGATCGCCGTCGCCCGCCATCGACTGCGCGCCGGCGAACGCGTCGACGCCCTGGCCGCGGCGGTCCGCGCGGCGCGGGCCGCGGGCGATCTCGACCTTCACGAGGTCGAGGCGGAGATGTGGGAGCAGATCTTCACGCTCTGGGACGGCGAGACTCCCCTCCCGGGCCTCGAGCGTTTCACACCCCGCGAGATCCGGCGCTTCCGACGCTGGGCGATCGGACAGATCGACGCCGACCGCTACCTCGAGCTCCTCACCGAGGACCTCCATGCCGCGCGCGACGACTCGACGCGCGCGTGTCTGCAACTCGGGCTGACCGTCCAGGGCGGCACCGCGCTGGCCACCGATCCCGGTCATACCAGCCTGTCCGAGCTGGAGACCCGTGCGCGCACCGGGCCCCGTGACCTGGTGCTGGCGATCTTCCTGAACAACCTCAGCGAGCTGTATCTCAACGACGGGGACATGGAGCGTGCGCGAGCGCTCGCGGCCGAGAGCGCGCAGATCCTGGAGGAACGCGACGAGGCGAGAGACGCCGTCCGGGCCCGCACGGAGCTCGCCTATCTCGACGCCGCGGAGGGCCGATCGCAGGAGGCGATCGCACAGCTGGATGAGCTGCTGGCCGCCGCGGATCCCCACCAGGCCTATGTCCGCCGGTGGGTGGGATACGTGCTGACGATCATCCATGCGCTCCGTGGAGATGCGGATGCCGCCGACGCGGCCTTCGAGCTCGCGGGGGCGACCCTCGACGCCCGCCTGGACTGGCCGACGTTCGAGACGCAGCTGAGCGCGGTCATGCCGACGTGGATCGACGTCGGCCGCTGGCGGCACGCGGAGTCGGCGCGCGAGCGTTATCGCTTCCTCTGGGAAGGGCACCTCGTGCTCTCCGACCTGCTCGCCGCGCAGCTCGAGCTGCTGCGCACGGGGCGCGTGGCGGATGCCGAGCTGTGGACGGGACTGCCCGCCCGTGAGGGTGAGACGGGCGGCATCGACCCGGCCTCGGCACGAATGATGGCCGCCCGCGTCCACGGAGCCGCCCACGACCTTCCGCGCATGCGCCGTGTGCTTGAGCCGGTGTGGACGCAGACACACCCGCGCTTCAGCGACCATGCGATGCTCGGGTTCCTCTGGCGGACAGCGCGCGACATCATGCGCATCGAGGTGGATGCCTCGGCCGCCCACCCCGATCCGGACGACCGGCGAGCGGCCGACGCGCACCTCGCCCTGATCGCCGACGTCGCCGGCCGGATGAACCGCCACGGCGCGCTGGGTGAGGCGTGGGCCGCCGAACTCGACGCTCAGCGAGCACGGTTCCACGGCGAGGACACCGCCGAGGCGTTCGCAGAGGCGGCGGCGCTCTGGCGCGCGGTCGGAAACACCCATGACGCCGCGGTCTGCGATCTGCGCTGTTCCGAAGCACTCATCGCCCGTGGGCACCGTGACGATGCCGTTCGCGCCGCCCGTGACGCACTCGATGTCGCCGATGGGCTCGACGCCGCACCACTGCGCCGGAGCGCGACCACGCTGCTGCGCAGCATCCGTCCCTCCCACCGCAGCAGCGGCGTGCTGACCGTGCGTGAGCTCGAGGTGCTGAGACTGATCGCGATGGGCCGCACGAATCGGCAGATCGCCGAGGAACTGTTCATCTCGCCGAAGACGACCGACATCCACGTGTCGCGCATCCTCACGAAGCTCGACGCGGCGAACCGCACCGAGGCCACCGCGATCGGCCGCGCGACGGGAGTGATCGAGTGACTCAGCCCTCGACAGTGACGAAGTCGATGAGCTCTTCGACCCGGCCCAGCAGCGCCGGCTCGAGGTCGCGGTAGGTGTGCACGCGCGAGAGGATGTGCTGCCACGCCCGTGCGATGTCGGCCTGGTCGTCGCACGGCCAGCCGAAGGCCCGGCAGACGCCGACCTTCCACTCGATGCCGCGCGGGATCACGGGCCACGCGGAGATGCCGAGCGAGGCCGGCCGCACGCACTGCCAGACGTCGATGAACGGATGCCCCACGATGCGCACGTGCGCGCCGTACGGCCCGCGCTCCACCGCCTCGGCGATGCGCGCCTCCTTCGAACCGGGCACCAGATGGTCGACGAGCACCCCGTAGCGCCGCTGCGCCGACGGCGGGTCGTCGCGCAGCGCGGCATCCAGCAGGTCCACACCCTGCAGGTACTCGACCACCACTCCCTCGGCGCGCAGATCGGCGCCCCACACCTTCTCGACGAGCTCGGCGTCGTGCCGGCCCTCGACGAAGATGCGGCTCGCGCGCGCCACGCGGGCGCGCTGATCGGCGGCGGCGAACGATCCTGAGGCGGTGCGCTTGTGACCACCGGGCGCCGCCCGAGGCGTGGGCGGCGCGAGGATCACCGGCTCGCCGTCGACGAGGAAGCCCGGTCCGAGCGGGAACACACGTCGCTTGCCGAGGCGGTCCTCGAGCTCGACGAGCCCGCCTTCGACCCTGACCACCGCGCCGCAGTAGCCGTCCTCGGCGACCTCCACCACGACGTCGCGATCGGCGGGCACCCGCTCCAGCTCACGCTGGAACTGCGTGCGCCATCCCTGCGCGAGCACGTCCGTGCCGTAGCGGTCGTCCATGTCACCGAACCTCCCCGCGCCCCAGACCCGTGCCCCAGAGCCCTCCGAACCGGCAAGCCTAGCCGCCCGAGACCCGCACCGCCGGGAGCGACGCACCCCCTACCGTCATATGCCCCGGACTGAATAGACTCGCCTTCAACAAGCGTCCTGGGGGAAGGGACACGGATGCGCCTACGCCGCCTCATCACCGTCGTCGCGGCGTGCGCCGCCCTCGTTCTGGCCCCGGCCGTCGCCGCGAGCGCCACCGATCCGGTCACGCTCGGCCAGAGCTCCGTGCTCGACGACGCCGGCGTGCTCAGCTCGTCCGAGCTCGCCGACGCCGAGCAGGCCGCCCAGGACTTCTCCGACAGCACCGACATGGACCTGTGGACGGTCTACGTCTCCACCTTCACCGGCGCCGACTCGGCGGAGGACTGGGCGAACCAGACCGCCGAAGACAACGGCCTCGGCCCCAACCAGTACCTGCTGGCGATCGCCGTCGACTCGCGGCAGTTCTATCTGTCAGGCGACTCGGCGGGGCCGGTCTCCGAAGAGGCGCTCGGCAACATCGAGCAGCAGCGCATCCAGCCGACACTGGCCTCCGGCGACTGGGCGGGCGCGGTGAAGGCCGCCGCAGACGGCCTGAAGGATGCGGCCGGCGGTGGCTCGGGCGGCGGCTCGAGCGGCTCGAGCGGCATCGTCTGGGTCGTCGTCATCATCCTCGTGATCGTCGCGATCGTTCTCATCATCTGGCTGATCATCCGTTCGCGCCGAAAGAAGACCGCCGCGGCCTCGGGCCCCGCCCTGCAGAAGCTCAGCACCGCCGAGCTCGCGCGCCGGGCCGGCTCCGCGCTCGTTCAGACCGACGACGCCGTGCGCACGAGCGAGCAGGAGCTCGGCTTCGCCGCCGCCCAGTTCGGGGATGCGGCGACCGCCGACTTCACGACCGCCCTCGCCCAGGCCAAGAAGGACCTCGACCAGGCCTTCGCACTCAAGCAGAAGCTCGACGACGCCGAGCCCGACACCGAAGAGGAGACGCGCGCCTGGAACACGCAGATCGTCGACCTCTGCGAGCACGCGAACAAGCTCCTCGATGAGAAGGCCGCCGCCTTCGACGAGCTGCGCAAGCTTGAGCAGAACGCCCCGCAGGCCCTCGCGCAGGTGCAGACCGAGCGCGAGAAGGTCGCGTCGGCGATGGATGCCGCGACCGCGACGCTCACGCAGCTGCAGGGCTCGTACGCGCCCGAGGCGCTGGCCACCGTCGCCGACAATCCGGCGCAGGCGCAGCAGCGGCTCGCGTTCGCCGACGAGCAGGTCGCCCAGGCGCAGCAGCACCTGGCCGCGGGTGACGGCGGGCAGGCCGCGGTCGCCATCCGCGCCGCCGAGCAGGCGGTCGACCAGGCGAAGCTGCTCGAAGACGCCATCGGCAAGCTCGGCACCGATCTGTCGACCGGCGAGAAGAGCGTCGCCGCCCTGATCGTCGACCTCGAGGGCGATCTCGCCTCGGCCGGCGCCGTACCCGATCCGAACGGACAGGTCGCCGCCACGGTGACCGCGACGCGCACGCAGGTCGACGCGGCCAAGGCAGACATGGCGGCGTCGCGCAAGCATCCTCTCGCGACGCTCAAGGCGCTCGAGGCCGTCAACACCCAGATCGACCAGGTGCTGCAGGGGGCGCGGGATGCTGCGACCCGCGCACAGCGCGCGCAGCAGATGCTCGGCCAGATGATGATGCAGGCCCAGGCGCAGGTCTCGGCCGCCGAAGACTACGTCACCGCACGCCGCGGGGCCGTGGGCACCGATGCCCGCACCCGTCTCGCGCAGGCCGGCGCCGAGCTCGCGCAGGCGCAGCAACTGCAGACCACCGCACCCGACCAGGCGCTGCAGCACGCACAGCGCGCCGATCAGCTCGCAGGCCAGGCCCTGCAGCTCGCCCAGAACGACGTCGGCGGCTTCGGTGCCGGCGGCGGGCTGTTCGGAGGCGGATCGGGCGGCGGAGGCGGCAACAACGTGATGGGCGCCGTCCTCGGCGGCATCGTCATCAACTCGCTGCTGGGCGGCGGAGGCGGCGGTCGCCGCGGCGGAGGCGGCGGCTTCGGCGGTTTCGGTGGCGGCGGCTTCGGCGGCGGCGGTCGCAGCCGCAGCGGAGGCGGCGGCTTCAGCGCCGGCAGCTTCGGCGGCGGGGGCACCCGCAGCCGTCGGGGAGGTGGTCGCTTCTGACCGGCACCCACAGTCTCGATTCGACAATGAACCTCGACAGGAAGGAACCCTGATGGCCAAGCAGTCCATCTTCGGCCGGATCTCCACACTCGTTCGCGCGAACATCAACGCGATGCTGGATTCGGCCGAAGACCCCAAGAAGATGCTCGACCAGCTCGTGCGCGACTACACCAACAACATCGCCGACGCCGAGTCGGCGATCGCCGAGACGATCGGCAATCTGCGGCTTCTCGAGCGCGATCACGAAGAGGACGTCCAGGCCGCCGCGGAGTGGGGCAACAAGGCCCTCGCCGCCAGCAAGAAGGCGGACGAGCTGCGGGCGAGCGGCAACACCGCCGACGCCGACAAGTTCGACAATCTCGCCAAGGTGGCGCTGCAGCGCCAGATCCAGTCCGAGAACGAGGCGAAGGCCGCCGAGCCGCAGCTGGCCGCGCAGAACGACGCGGTCGCCAAGCTCAAGGACGGCCTGAACGGCATGAAGCAGAAGCTCGAAGAGCTGAAGGCCAAGTCGTCGGAGCTGATCGCGCGGCAGAAGACCGCCGAGGCCCAGAACAAGGTCGCCGACGCGGTCAAGTCGATCGACGTCATGGACCCGACCAGCGAGCTCGGTCGCTTCGAAGACAAGATCCGTCGTCAGGAGGCCCTCGCCCAGGGCAAGCAGGAGCTGGCCGCATCCAGCCTCGATGCGCAGTTCAACTCGCTGGAAGACATCGGCGAGCTCACCGAGGTCGACGCGCGTCTCGCGGCACTGAAGGCCGGCAACAAGCCGGCCGTCGCCGCGCCGGCCCCGGCCGCCGAGATCTCGTCGGCACCGTACACGCCCGGTCAGTGACAAGATGAGGATGCCGCGGCCGCGTGACGTGCGCGGACCGCGGCATCCCGTCGTCTCCGGCGTGGCGTGGCCGGTGTGATGTGGCCGGCCGGAAGGGATGAGTGCCGATGACCCGATTCATCATCGCGCCGCAGTGGCAGGGGTCGGTGTCGTCGCGCGCCATGCTCCTCGTCGACGGCGCGGCCGCGATCGCCGGCGATCTGCCCCGCTCCGCGTGCACGCACGTGGAGGTTCCGCTCGAGGCCGGCGAGGCGCTGGGCACCGCGGTGCGACGGCTCAGCTCGTTGCAGCACACCCGGCGCCTCCTCGATGACGAACTGGCCGCATCCGACGAGCACACCCTCGTGGTCGGCGGCGACTGCGGGGTCGCCGTCCCGGCGATCGCACGCGCCGCCGCGCGGCATCCCGGTCTCGTCGTCGTCTGGTGCGATGCCCACGGAGATCTGCACACCCCCGAGTCGTCGCCCTCCGGCGCGTTCGGCGGCATGGCGCTGCGTTCCGCACTCGGAGAGGGCGAGCCGTCGCTGGCCGGATCGGGCGTGACGGCAGACCGCACCTTGCTCGTCGGTGCCCGCGATCTCGAACAGGCCGAGGAGGACTACCGGGCCGCAAGCGGCATGCAGCACCTCTTCGCCGAGAGCCTGGCCGATCCCGACGCGCTCGTGCGGGCCGCCGGCGACGCCGAGGCGGTGTACGTGCACGTCGACCTGGATGTGCTCGACCCCACCGAGATGACCGGCGTGAACATGGCCGTGCCCTTCGGCGCACGGGCCGCCGAACTCGTGGCCGCGATCGGACGGCTGCGCGCCGAGGTGCCGCTGGTCGGTGCCTCGCTGACCGGTTTCGCCCCGGTGACGCCCGATGCCGCCGTCGACGACCTGGGCACGATCCTGCGGCTGGTCGGGGCGCTGGCATGAGCCCGATCCCCACCCCGCCCGACGGCTGGCGCGAGCGCGCCGAGCGGGCCGTCGCCCACGGCAGGAGATGGGACCGGCTCATCCCCCCGTTCCTGCTCGACTCGCCGATCAGCCGCGCCGGCGCCTGGTACGGCACCGCCGTCGGGTGGATCTGGGGCTCGATCTGGAGCACCGGCCGCATCGAGCGCCACGGCGAGCTGTGGGTGTTCCAGGGGATGCCGCCGCGCACGTTCCGCCGCGGCGGGGTGTGCGTCGGCCGCTGCTTCCTCACCGGCGACGACACGCCGACCGAGCGCGTGCTGCGTCACGAGGCCGTGCATGCGCGCCAGTGGCGGCGCTACGGCATCCTCATGCCGTTCCTCTACCTTTTCGCGGGGACCGACCCCCTGCGCAACCGGTTCGAGATCGAGGCCGGGCTCGAAGACGGCAACTACGTGCCGCGCCGCTGACTCAGACCAGGCCGTACTCGGCGGGCACGTGCAGCGTCGAGGCATCGCGGCCGAGGTGCTCGCCCAGGTGGTCGACGATCTCGGCCGTGCCGAGGTAGCCGGCCAGCAGGAAGACCCGGGTGTGGTCGTCGTCGGCGCACATCATCTCGTCGGCCCACGCGTTCACCGCGCGCGCGAGTGCGTCGCCGCGGTGGCAGCGGCGCCCCGACCCGATGCGGCCGGTGCGCAGCGAGCGGTCGAGCCAGGTGACGGTCATGCGACCGGGCACATCCAGGACGCCGATCCACGAGGCGTCGGGCACCTCGACGAACACGCGCCCGGTTGCGCAGATCGGCAGCGTGGCCAGCAGTGCCTGCAGCTCGCCCAGCGAGCGCTCGTCGGCGGCGATCAGATGCTGAACGATGCCGCGGCGCGCCACGCGACGTGCGACGGCGCTCATCGGAGCGGTGGTTGTGGTGGCCATATCCCCTTCAGTGTAACCCAAGGATAGGCATGCCTAACCTCTCCCGCCCACCTCCCGGCGAGAACGGTCGCCGACCGCGGGTCAGTCGCGCGGCGGCACGGGATACCGGCCGGCGATCGCGATCCGGTTGAACGCGTTGATCGACACGAGGATCCAGCAGAGCGCGACGTACTCCTGCTCGGACAGCACTCCCCCGACCCGGTCGTACACGTCGTCGGGCACGCCGCCGTCGTGGATGAAGGTGAAGGCCTCGGTCAGCTCCAGCGCGGCGCGCTCCCGCTCACTGAACACCCCGGACTCGCGCCAGGTGGCGATCTGCATCACCAGGTCGGCGCCGAGCCCCGCCGCGGTCGCGCGGTCGAGGTGCACCCGCACGCAGTAGGCGCAGCCGTTCAGCTGCGACGCGTGCAACTGAACGATCTCGGCCAGTCGTGCATCGATGCCGGCCTGGTCGGCGACCTCCTTGACGGTCTTGGAGAACGACTCCAGCGCCTTGTAGGCGGGCATGGCGGCGCGGGACAGGTGCACGCGAGGCTCGTCGGACATGAGGTCAGCCTATCTGCGGGATGATGGCGGGGTGATCGATGATGATTTCGACGAGTTCTCCTTCCTTCCCGCGCAGGCCGCCGAGAACGGCATCGCCGGTCCCCTGCCGCACGGCGAACGTCTCGCCCTCGCCCTGCCCGACGGCCGCACCCTGTCCGCGCTGCGCTGGGCACCGGCATCCGCCCCCGATGCTCCCCCGCAGGTGACGCTGCTGCACGGGGCGGGTCTGAACGCGCACACGTGGGACACCGTGGTCCTCGCGCTCGGGCTGCCGGCGCTGGCGATCGACCTGCCCGGCCACGGCGACTCGTCGTGGCGCGACGATGCCGCCTACGTCGCCCCGGTCCTGGCGCCCGACGTCGTGGCCGCCCTGCGCGCGTTCACCGACCGCCCGCAGCTTCTGGTCGGGCAGTCGCTGGGCGGCCTGGTCGCGGCGGCGGTCGCGGCATCCGTTCCCGACCTCGTCCGCGAGCTCGTCGTCATCGACATCACCCCGGGCATCGACCCGGCCGGCGACGCCGCGCAGATCGCACAGTTCTTCGCCGGCCCCACCGACTGGGCCAGCCGTGACGAGCTGGTGCAGCGGGCGCTGCAGTTCGGCCTGGGCGGGTCACCCGCGGCCGCCGAGCGCGGCGTCTTCCTCAATTCGCGCGTGCGTGCCGACGGCCGCGTCGAGTGGAAGCACCACTTCGCGCACCTCGCGGCGCTGACGGCCGCGCACCCCGAGGCCGCGCCCGTCGCGGCCGTGCTCGACGCGAGCGGATGGGACGACCTCGACGCCGTGACCGCGCCGATCACGCTGATCCGCGGCGAGCGCGGATTCGTGACGGATGCCGATGCCGCCGACTTCGCGGCGCGCCTGCCCGCGGCAACTCTCGCGACGCTGTCGGGCGGTCACAACCTGCAGGAGGATGCACCGCTCGCGCTCGCGCGGCTGCTCGCCGAGCACCGGGAATGAGGGCGGGTCTCAGCTGTGTTGCATTCCGCATGCATTGTGTCGGTGGCACCACCACCGGCGCTCTAGGCTTGTCCAGAGCCCGAAAGGAACCCCATGCATCGTCGTACCCTCGCCGCCGCGACGGCCCTGTTCGCCGCCGCAGCCCTCGCACTGACCGGTTGCACCGGGGGCGGGACGGAGCCCAGCGCGAGCGCCGGCACACCGGATCCCGACGCCTCGGTCGCGATCCGCCTGGTGCTCGAGCCGAGCAACCTCGACATCCGGCAGACGGCGGGCGCCGCCCTCGACCAGATCCTGATGGACAACGTGTACCAGGGCCTGGTGCGCCGCACCCCCGACCAGAAGATCGAGCCCGAGCTCGCCAGCGCCTTCGACAAGTCCGACGACGGCCTCACCTACACCTTCACGCTCCGCGAGGGCGTCACCTTCGCCGACGGGCAGAAGCTGACCCCCGCCGACGTCGTGTGGTCGCTCGAGCAGCACAAGAGCCAGGCGGGCTGGGCCGACGCCGACACGCTCTCGCGCGTGAAGTCGATCGACGCCGATGGGCAGACCATCACGATCGCCATGAAGGAGCCCGACTCGCAGCTGCTCTGGAACCTCTCCGGTCGCGCCGGCGTGATCCTGAAGAAGGGCGACAAGGTCGACTACAAGACCGAGACCAACGGCACCGGCCCGTTCGTCCTCGGCAGCTGGAAGCAGGGCGACTCGATCACCTTCGAGCGCAACGACAAGTACTGGGGCGATGCGGCGAAGGTCAAGGAGGTCGTCTTCGACTACATCCCCGACAACCAGGCCGCCCTCAACGCTGCGCAGGCCGGCGAGGTGGACGTGGTCACCGGGTTCGACGCGAACCTGACCGACCAGATCCAGGCGAACGGCGACTACAAGGTCGTGCTCGGCAAGTCGACCGACAAGGGCACCCTGGCCATGAACAGCACGAACAAGTGGCTGGGCGACAAGCGCGTGCGCCAGGCGATCCGCCAGGCCATCGACCACAAGGCGGTCATCGAGGCGCTGGGTTCGGGTCAGACCCTGTTCGGTCCCATTCCCGAGCTCGACCCGGGCTATGAGGACCTCTCGTCGGTCGCCCCGTACGACCCGGCCGCCGCGAAGAAGCTCCTGGCGCAGGCCGGGGCCGAGGGCATCACCCTGAACCTGACCATCTACAACGGCTACGGCACCACGATCCCGCAGATCCTCGTCTCCGACCTGAACGCCGTCGGCATCACGCTGAAGGTCGACGCGGTCGAGTTCCCCACCTGGCTCAACGACGTCTACGTCAACAAGGACTACGAGCTGAGCTTCGTGCTGCACACCGAGGCGCGCGACTTCGAGAACTGGGCGAACCCCGACTACTACTTCACCTACGACAACAAGGCCGTGCAGCAGCTGTACCAGGACTCACGCAGCGCCACCACCGACGACGAGGCCGCGGCCGACCTGCGCAAGGCCGCCCGCATCGTCTCCGAAGACATGGCGGCCGACTGGGTCTACAACGGCGCGTCCGTGGTGGCCGTCGGCACTAACATCACCGGTATGCCGAAAGACAGCGTCAACGAGCGCCTGAACCTGTTCGAGATCGCCAAGAGCTCGCAGTGACGCGCTACGCGCTGACGCGACTGGCTCTCCTGGTGGTGGGCCTGTTCGTCGCCAGCGTGCTGATCTTCCTCACTCTGCGGGTGCTGCCCGGCGATGTGGCCCAGCTGATCGCCGGCACGAACAGCACACCGGCGCAGGTCGCCGCGATCCGCGACGAGCTGAACCTCGGCGCGCCGCTGCCTGTGCAGTACGCGGACTGGATCGGCGGCGTTCTGCGCGGCGACTTCGGCACCTCGCTCATCACCGGCAGTCCGGTGCTGGGCGAGCTCGCGCAGAAGGCGCAGGTCACGATCCCGCTGGGACTCATGGCCATGACGGTGGCCCTCGTCATCGCCGTCCCCCTCGGCGTGCTCTCGGCGATGCTGCGGGGTCGCGTCGGCGGAACCGCCATCAACGTCTCGTCGCAGGCGGTGGCCGCGGTGCCGGTGGTTTGGGCCGGGATGATGCTGGTCGTCGTCTTCGCGGTGTGGCTGGGCTGGCTGCCGGCCCAGGGCTTCCCGCGCGCCGGCTGGAACCAGCCCGGATACGCACTGCGCGCGCTGCTGCTGCCGGCGATCACGATCGGCGTCGTCGAGGGCGCCATGCTGCTGCGGTTCGTGCGCAGCGCCACCCTGCAGGCGATCGGGCAGGACTTCGTGCGCACCGCCGCCGCGAAGGGCCTGACCCGCACGCAGGCGCTCATCCGCCACGGGCTGCCGAACATGGCGCTGTCGGTCATCACGGTGCTGGGCCTGCAGGTCGCCGGCATCATCGTGGGCGCCGTCGTCATCGAGCAGCTCTTCTCGCTGCCGGGAATCGGACGGATGCTGGTGGCCGACGTCGGCAACCGCGACCTGATCAAGGTGCAGGGCGAGCTTCTCGTGCTCACCGGTTTCGTGCTCGTCGTCGGCTTCGTGGTCGATCTCTTCCACCGGGTCATCGACCCCCGGCAGCGGGAGGCCGCATGAGCCGGGGCGCGTGGCTGCGCCGCCTGTGGCGCCTGTCGACCGGTCGGTTCGGCATCATCGTCGTGATCGTGATCGCCGCGACGGCGGCCGTATCGCTCTTCTGGACCCCGTTCGATCCGCAGCACGTCGACATCGCGTCGCGCTGGCGGGGCCCGGGCTGGCCGCACGTGCTCGGCACCGACGGTTCGGGCCGCGACATCCTGAGTCTGATCATGAGCGGCGCCCGCACGACGGTGTTCGTCGCGATCGGATCGGCGGTGATCGCGGGTGTGTTCGGCATCGCCCTCGCATCCCTCGGGGCCCTCACCGCACGCTGGGTGCGCGAGTCGATCGCGGTCTTCGTCGACATCCTCATCGCGTTCCCGGTGCTGCTGATCGCGCTGATGATCTCGGCGATCTTCGGCCGGTCGCTGTGGGTGGTCATCTGGGCGGTGGGGATCGGCTTCAGCGTCAACATCGCCCGCGTCGCGCGACCCGAGCTGCGCCGCGTGCTGCACAGCGACTTCGTGCTGGCCGCGCGCGCATCGGGCCTCACCCCCGCCCAGAACCTGTACCGGCACCTCCTGCCCAACATCGCACCGGTGTTCATCGTGCAGCTGTCGTGGGGCATGGCCGTCGCGGTGCTCGCCGAGGCGGGGCTGTCGTACCTCGGCGTCGGGGCCTCGGTCACCGAGCCGAGCTGGGGACTGCTGCTGGCCGAGCTGCAGCAGTTCCTCACCGTGCACCCGCTGTCGGTGCTGTGGCCGGGGCTGGCGATCACGTTGACGGTGCTGGGTCTGAATCTGCTCGGTGACGCTCTCCGCGAGGCCACCGACCCGACGCTCAGCCGTCGTGACGAGCACGAGCCGGTGGTGGTCGCATGAGTCTGTCGGTGCGCGACCTGAAGATCACGATCGGCGGACGCCGCGTCGTCGACGGCGTCTCGTTCGACGTCGCCGACGGACAGCGCGTGGGCCTCATCGGCGAGTCGGGCTCGGGCAAGTCGCTGACGGCGCTCGCGATCCTGGGCCTGCTGCCCGACGGCGCCGAGGCGACGGGCTCGATCCGATGGGGTGAGCGCGAGCTCATCGGCATGCGTGACCGCGAGCTCGCCGGCATCCGCGGCGACGAGATCGGAATGGTGTTCCAAGAGCCGCGCACGGCCCTGAACCCGATCCGCACGGTCGGGCGGCAGATCGCCGAGGCGGTGCGCATCCACGAGCGGGTGACGCGCCGCGAAGCACGCGAGCGCGCCATCGCCGCCGCCGACCGCGTGCGACTGCCCGACCCCGAGCACATCATCGACCGCTACCCGCATCAGCTCTCCGGCGGACAGCGCCAGCGCATCGCCATCGCGATGGCGCTCGCCTGCCGACCGCGGCTGCTGATCGCCGACGAGCCGACGACGGCGCTGGACGTCACGATCCAGGCCGACGTGCTCGAGCTGCTGGCCGGCCTCGTGCGCGACGACGGCATGTCGCTCGTGTTCATCACGCACGACCTCGCCGTGCTCTCGCACATCGCGACCGACGGCGTCGTGCTCGAGCACGGGCACGTGGTCGAGTCGGCGCCCGTCCAGACGCTGCTGACCGCGCCCGTCTCCCCCGTCACGCAGGGACTGCTGCGCGACGCGACGGCGACCCTGTGGCGGCCGGAGGGGCGCGCATGAGCTTTCTGCTGAGCGCACGCGGGCTGACCCGCCGCTACACCGGTCCGCGCACCGCGCTGTGGGGCCCGCGGGCCGTGACCTCCGCCCTCGAAGACGCCGATTTCGACGTGCGCGAGGGCTCGGCCGTCGGCGTCATCGGCGAGTCGGGTTCGGGCAAGTCGACCCTGGTTCGCCTCCTGCTGGCGCTGGACACGCCCACCTGGGGCTCTGTGGTCTTCGACGGGAAGGCGGTGGAAGCCGCCGCCGGCGCCCGCTCGTTGCACTGGCTGCGCCGCCAGACCGGGATCGTCTTCCAAGACCCGTACGCGTCGTTGGATCCGCGGATGAGCGTCGGGCGGATCGTCGGCGAACCGCTGTGGGCGATGAACCTCGCAGGCGACGGGTCCACCGGGTCATCGGGGCGGCGCGAGCGCGTGCGCGAGGTGCTCGAAGACGTCGGGCTCGAGCCGGAGATGGCCGCCCGCTTCCCGCACGAGTTCTCGGGCGGGCAGCGCCAGCGCGTCGCCCTGGCGCGCGCCATCGTTCACAGGCCCCGGCTGCTCGTCGGCGACGAGCCGATGTCGGCGCTCGATGTGACGGTGCGCGCGCAGATCCTCGAGGTGCTGGGGCGGCTGCGCGAGCGCGACGGAATGAGTCTGGTGCTCGTCTCGCACGACATCGGCGTCGTGCAGAACCTGTGCGACGAGGTCGTCGTCATGAAGGACGGCCGCATCGTCGAGGAGGGCCCCACCGAGAAGGTGCTGCTCGATCCCCAGGTCGCCTACACGCGCCACCTGCTCGCGTCGATCCCGGCCATCGGGCCGGATGTCGCCGGCTGACACTACGCTCCCGCACGCTCGGCGCCGGCCGCTGCGCTCCGGTTCTCGCTCGCTGCGCCCCGGTTCTCGCTCGCCGGCGCGGCGCCCCGGTTCTCGCTCGCGCTGTGCGGCTCGAACCGCCGAGACCGGGGATTCTCGCCGAAACCCATGCCTACGCCCCCGGTCTCGGCAGAGATCCCCAGTCTCGCTGCTACAGGCCGCGCGCGGCCGCGATCCGCGGCATCCAGCCCGGCGCTGCCTTCGCCGCTCGAGGCCGCACCCGGGGCCACGCCCTGAGCCACCCGCCGCCCCGGCCCGAGCCACCCGCCGCCCCGGCCCGATCGCCGAGACCCGGGATTCCCGCCGAAACCCATGCCCACGCCCCCGGTCTCGGCAGAGATCCCCAGTCTCGGCGCTACAGGCCGCGCGCGGCCGCGATCCGCGGCATCCAGCCCGGCGCTGCCTTCGCCGCTCGAGGCCGCACCCGGGGCCACGCCCTGAGCCACCCGCCACCCCGGCCCGAGCCACCCGCCGCCCCGGCCCGATCGCCGAGACCCGGGATTCCCGCCGAAACCCATGCCCACGCCCCCGGTCTCGGCAGAGATCCCCAGTCTCGGCGCGAAGGCGGGCGCCGTCCCCTGCGGTGCGGAGTGGAGCTCGACGCAGCGAGGCCCGGCGATCGGACCGGATGTCGCCGGCTGACACTACGCTCGGGATATGAATCTCGGGATCGTCCCTCCATTCCTGCTGAACCGCGTCGCCGCCACCGACAAGCCGCACCTCGCCCGTGCCGCCCATGCCGCACGGCACACCCTCATAGCGCCGCGCAGCTACCGGCCGCACCGCACGACGCTGCAGCTGAGCGTCGACGGCGACACCCTCGTCGCCGAGACCGCACCCAGCCCTGACCGGACGATCGCCGACGCCAACAACACCGAGACGCTGCCCGGCGACACCGTGCGCACCGAAGATCAGGGTCCGGTCACCGACGACACCGTGAACCAGGCGTTCGACGGGCTCGGCATCACGTTCGACTTCTACTGGAACGCGTACCAGCGCGACTCGATCGACGGCCGCGGTCTCCCGCTCGATGCCACCGTGCACTACGGCCAGGACTACGACAACGCCTTCTGGAACGGCGAGCGCATGGTGTTCGGCGATGGCGACGGTGACGTGTTCACGGGTTTCACGGGCTCGATCACGGTGATCGCGCACGAGCTCACGCACGGGGTCACCGAGTCCAGCGGAGGCCTCGATTATCAGGGGCAGTCCGGTGCGCTGAACGAGTCGATCTCCGACGTCTTCGGGGTGCTGACCGAGCAGTACCATCTCGGTCAGACCGCCGACCAGGCGTCCTGGCTCGTGGGCGCGGGCATCTTCTCCGATCAGGTGACCGGCGTCGCTCTGCGCTCGATGAAGGCGCCCGGCACCGCCTACGACGACGATGTGCTCGGCAAAGACCCGCAGCCGGCGACCATGGCCGGCTACGTCGACACGAGTGAAGACAACGGCGGCGTGCACATCAACTCCGGCATCCCGAACCACGCTTTCTACCTCGCGGCCACGGCGGTCGGCGGCAAGGCGTGGGAGACCGCGGGCCTCGTCTGGTACAAGACCGTCACCGCCGGCACGCTGCCGCAGAGCGCCGACTTCGCGACGTTCGCGAACGCCACCCTGCAGACGGCGCAGGCGGAGTACGGTGAACAGTCGAAGGAGGTCGACGCCGTCCGCACCGCTTGGATCGGCGTCGGTGTGCTTTCGGATGGAAACGACTGACCAGCCCGCCGTCTCGGTCACGGTCGTGCGCACCGGCGGATTCGCCGGGCTCCGCCGCGAATGGAACGCGCAACCGCCCGAACCCGAGCGCGAGCATTGGATCATGCTGATCGGGCAGTGCCCGTGGAACGAAGTGGATGCCGCGCCCCCGCCCGGCCCCGACCGGTTCACCTGGCACATCCAGGCGCAGTTGGGCACCGACGATCGGCGCGCCGACGTTCCCGAGACGCAACTGCACGGGCCGTGGCGCGACCTCGTCGCCGAGGTGCAGTCGTTCGAGCAGGAGCGCGAGGGGCAGGATCCCGACGCTACGGCGCGATGACCTCACTCACCACGCAGCAGTGCCATCAGTTCATCAGTGGTGCGAGCGGTCGTCGCCCGTCCGCGCATGCGCGTCACGAGTCGCGCGCTGCGCGTCGTCCGATCCTTCGCACGTACACTCCGCTCACTGTTCGGCGTCATGTGGCGATCTCTCACGTGACCAGTGTATTACGTGGTATCTCAGGCGGGCAGGCGCCATTCCACAGGAGCCGCCCCCTGGGCTGCAAGCAGCTCGTTCGCGCGCGAGAACGGCTTCGAACCGAAGAAGCCGCGGCTCGCCGACAGCGGCGACGGGTGGGCCGAGGCGATGATCGGTGTCTGGCCGAGCAGCGGCCGCAGGTTCGCGGCATCCCTCCCCCACAGAATCGCCACGAGTGGACCGCCCCGGGCCACCAGCGACCGGATGGCATGCTCGGTGACCGTCTCCCAGCCCCATCCGCGGTGGGATGCCGGGGCTCCCGGCGCGACGGTGAGCACCCTGTTCAGCAGCATGACGCCCTGGTCGCTCCATGCGGAGAGGTCACCGTGCGACGCGCGCGGGATGCCGAGGTCGGCCTCGAGCTCCTGGTAGATGTTCCCGAGGCTCCGCGGCAGCGGGCGCACATGCTTGTCGACGGCGAACGACAGGCCGATCGGGTGCCCGGGGGTCGGATACGGGTCCTGCCCGACGATGAGCACCTTCACCTCGGCCAGCGGCCGCGCGAACGCGCGCAGCACCCGGTCGCCCGCAGGCAGGTAGTGGCGACCGGCCGCGACCTCGGCGCGCAGCTTCTCGCCCATGGCGGCGATGTCGCCCGCCACCGGCTGCAGCTCACGCGCCCAGCCGCCGTCGATCAGTCCCGCATCGGCCAGCTCGGGAAGTGTCATCGCCATGTCAGGGTCGTGCCTCCAGCCCGCCGTCCTCTTCGACCACCGATCCGCGCGCCGACCACGGGAAGTCGATCCAGCGGTCGGTCGCGGCGAAGGAGAAGTCGGGTTCGATGATCGTGGTCGGCTTCGTGTAGATGACGGCCGAGCGCACCTCGGCGCCCTGCTCGATCAGCAGCCGCACGGCGAGGTCGAGGGTGCGTCCGCTGTCGGCGACGTCGTCGACCAGCAACACCCGGCGCCCGTCGAGGTAGCTCATGTCGAGTTCCGGAGGCAGCAGCTCGGGGTCGTCGAGCACCGTGCCGATACCGGTGTAGAACTCGACGTTGATCGCACCGCAGTTCTTCACGCCGAGCCCGTAGGCGATGGCGCCGGCGGGCAGCAGTCCCCCGCGGGCGATCGCGACGACGACCTCAGGAACGAAGCCCGACGCGACGATGTCGCGCGAGATCGTGCGTGTCGCGGCGCCGAAGCCCTCCCAGGTCAGCACCTCACGTTCGTCACTCATCGCCCGGTGCCCCTTTCGTCTGCGCCCAGCGTGCGCACCAGCACGCCCTGCTCGGTGCCGGTCACCGTCCAGACGCTGCCGGCGCCCGCGACCCGCAGCGGTCCGTCGCCGGCGATCAGCACCGTGTTCTCGTCGATGCCGACCACCGCGTCCACAGCCTGCGCCTCGACCGCGGCGACCATGCGTGAGAGCGCACCCCACTGCGCGACGTGCACGTCGACCGACACGTCGACGAGCCCGATGCCGGGCAAGACCGTGATCTGATCGAGGTCTTCGGAGACGTCCTCGGGCGCGATCTCGACCGTGCCGATGCGCCAGCCGCCCACGATCGCGCGGGCGCCGGCGATCGCCGCGCCAGCGGAGAAACCGAGGTATGGGGTGCCGGCGCCCACGAGTGCGCGGATGAGATCGGCGTGCGGCGCCATCCGGTCGCGGTAGACGGGCGTCAGGCCGCCGCCGACCGCGATTCCGTCGACGTCGTCGAACGCTGAGGCGGGGATCTCGTCATCCAGCCCGCCGGCGGTGACGACCGGGGCGATGGCGCCGCCCGCTGCGATCGCCTCGATCAGCTTGGCGGCGTGCTCGTCGCCGTCTCCGTCGCGCACCGCGATCACCGCGACGCGCGGCACGTCCCGCCCGCCGGCCGCGGCGCGCGCAGTCGCCTCGGCGACGAAGGCACGATACGCGACGCCGTCGGGGGCGTCCTGCCGGCCGCCGCCGACGAGGTGGATGCTCACTCGCGCACCCGCAGCGGGCCGCGGGCGAGCAGGTGCTGCGCCGACTGCGCGACGGGGCGCATCGTGATGAGGTCCAGGTTCACGTGGCCCGGGGCGTTGACGGCGTACGCGATCACATCGGCGACGTCTGAGGCTGTGAGCGGGGCATCCACCCCCGCGTACACCTTGTCGGCGGCCGACTGGTCGCCGCCGAGACGGTTGAGTGTGAACTCGTCGGTGAACACCATGCCCGGGGCGATCTCGACGACGCGGATCGGCTCGCCGTTCAGCTCGAGGCGCAGCGCGTGCGCGAGCATCGACTCCCCCGCCTTCGCGGCGTTGTAACCCGCGCCGCCCGGGTAGGCGCCCTGCGCGGCCGTCGAGGTGACGAACACGGTGTCGGCATGACCGTCGGATGCCGCGGCGCGGCGCAGCTGCGGCAGGAGCGCGGCCGTGACGCGCTGGGTCGCCATCACGTTGACATCGAACATCCACTGCCAGTCGTCGGGCTTGCCGTCCTCGACCCGATCGGTGCCGCGGGCGCCGCCGGCGACGTTGATCAGCGCGTTCACGGGACCGGTCTCGCCGAGCCAGCCGGCGAGGGCATCGACGTCCTGCTGCTTCGTGAGGTCGGCGGCGAAGGCCGCGGCCCCGGTCTGCTGTTCGACCTCGGCCAGTCGCTCGGCGCGGCGGGCGACCGCCACGACATCCCATCCCGTGGCCCGGAGTGCCTCGACGGTGGCGCGCCCGATTCCCGAGCTCGCGCCGGTGACAACTGCTCGTCTGCTCATGTGACAACGCTACCGGCGCGGCCGCGCGCGAGGTTACGTCACATTTCCCGCACGTTGTTGACAAGGATCCCGATCCGTAGCCTCGTAGGAGCCGCACGGAGACGCGTGGCCGCAGACGACCCGAGGAGATCCCATGTCCGCTTCCGAGAACTGGCGTTTCGAGACCGCGCAGATCCACGCCGGCGCCCAGCCCGACCCCGTGACCGGTGCCCGCGCCACCCCCATCTACCAGACCACGTCGTATGTGTTCCGAGACACCGAGCACGCGCAGAACCTGTTCTCGCTCGCCGAGACCGGCAACATCTACACGCGCATCCAGAACCCCACGCAAGACGTCGTCGAGCAGCGCCTCGCGGCGCTCGAAGGGGGCACCGGCGCCCTCCTCACCGCGTCGGGCATGTCTGCGGTCACCCTCGCGATCCTGAACATCGCGGGCGCCGGCGACCACGTCGTCGCCTCGTCGGCCCTGTACGGCGGCACTTACAACCTGCTGCGCTACACGCTCGACAAGCTCGGCATCCACACCACGTTCGTCGAAGACCAGGACGACCCCGAGGCCTGGCGTGCGGCCGTGCAGCCCAACACGAAGGCGTTCCTGGCCGAGACGATCGGCAACCCGAAGATCAACGTGCTCGACATCAGCACGGTCGCCGACATCGCGCACGCCGCCGGTGTGCCGCTGATCGTCGACAACACGATCGCCACCCCGTACCTCATCCGTCCCTTCGAGCACGGCGCCGACATCGTCGTGCACGCCGCGACGAAGTTCCTCGGCGGACACGGCACCGTCATCGCCGGGGCCATCATCGACGGCGGCACCTTCCCGTGGTCCGAGCACACCGACCGCTTCCCCGGCCTGACCGAGCCCGACCCGTCGTACCACGGCGTCAGCTACACCGGTGTGCTCGGCGACGGCATCGCGTACATCATCAAGGCGCGCGTGCAGCTGCTGCGCGACCTCGGTCCCGCCATCTCGCCGAACAGCGCCTGGCAGCTCATCCAGGGCATCGAGACCCTGTCGCTGCGCGTCGAGCGCCACGTGCAGAACACCCAGGAGATCGCCGAGTGGCTCGAGGCGCGCAGCGATGTCGCCAGCGTCAGCTACGCGGGTCTGCCGAGCTCGCCCTGGTACGCCAACGCCAACAAGTACGCGCCCAAGGGCGCCGGTGCGGTGCTGTCGTTCGAGCTCACCGGCGGCGTCGACGCCGGCCGTGCGTTCGTCGACAACCTGAAGCTCTTCAGCCACCTCGCGAACATCGGCGACGTCCGCTCGCTGGTCATCCACCCGGCATCCACCACCCACTCGCAGCTGACCCCCGAAGAGCAGCTGTCCAGCGGTGTGACGCCGGGTCTGGTGCGCCTGTCGGTCGGCCTCGAGAACGTCGAAGACCTCAAGGAAGACCTCGAGCAGGCCCTGGCCGCCGCGCACGAGGTGCGTGAGGCCGCCCGCGTCTGACCTCCTCCTCAGGGACACGATGCCCCGCTCCGCGCCCGTTCCCACGGGCCGGGGCGGGGCATCGGTCGTCTCGCCGCGAGGACGCGCTCAGGCGGCATCCCACCACCGCAGCACGCGCAGCGCGCGCAGAGTGATCCAGCGGCTCGGAAAGCCCTCGGGCACCTCCTCCATGTCGAACAGCGTCGGCCCCTCGTGGATGTTCTCGAGGTGCCACCGTCCGTCGGAATCGGCCTTCGCCCGGAGCAGCTCCACCGCCTCGGCACAGCGCTCGTCGCGCGCGTGGCCCGCACGACGCAGATACTCGAGGCCGCGCAGCACGTCGTAGAACCACCGCACCGGATACGAGGCCATCGTGAACCGCGGATCGATGATCTCGCCGGTGCTGCGGCGGCGGAACAGCCCGCGCTCGAGCAGATACTCCTCGCCGCGCCGCCGCGCCGCGCGCGCCGCGTCGGAACCGCCGGTGGCCCGCTCGGCGTCCCACAGCCCCTCCAGTGCGCAGATCGTCGAGTGCAGCGACGCCACCCGGGCGCCGTCGTCGGCCCAGCAGTTCCACCCGCCATCGGCGAGCTGACCGGCGAGCAGCTGCTCGACCGGATGATCGTCGAGCTCACCGAAGTAGGCACCGATCGTGAGCACGACGCCGTTGATGCACGGCTCGGTCTCACCCGCGAAATACGGCTCGTCGGCATGGTCCCACCGCACGTTCTCGCGCACGCGCGCGATCGCGGTGCGCACGCGCTCGTCGGCCGGATCGACGCCGAGATCGACGAGCTGCTGCAGGCTGAAGTGCGTCGCCGTCCAGGCGTCGTACATGGGCCGCGACTCATCGGCCCACCCGGGACGGTAGACACCGCCGTCCCACAGGCCGTCATCCGTCTGCTCGTCGAGGAGCCGCGCTCCCCATCCTTCGCGGGCGACCCGGGCGCGCTCGGCGGCGACCTCGTCAGCGGGCGCGTCGAGCAGGTCGCGCATGACCTGCCAGCGGATCGCCGGGTCGCCGGACATCAGATACTCCATCGTCGCGTCCATGCGCGCGAGGCTACGCCGCACCCCCGACATCGGGTTCGCCCGCCCCGCCCCGCCTGCCGACCGCCCCGCCTCACAGACTTCGGAGCATGCAACGAAGCTCGGACCAATTCGCTCAAAAGCTCCGAGCTTTGTGCCATCCTCCGAACTCTGTAAGCGCGCAGACCCCCGGAGCGCGACCCCCGAGCGCGCGCAGACCCCGGAGCCCGCCCGCCGAGCGCGCCGAGCCCCGAGCGCGCGCAGACCCCGGAGCCCGCCCGCCGAGCGCGCCGAGCCCCGAACGCGCGCAGCCCGCAGGCCTGTAACAGCCGAGGCGGCGCGGCGTCGATACGGGAGAATGGATGCATGGATTGGCAGCAGACCTCGGAAGACACCGTGCCCAGCGCACCGGTCACCGAGGCCGACGCCCGATCCCTCCTCGGACGTCCCCCGGCCACCGGCGCATGGCGCGACGGCGACCGGCCCGGTGACCGGCGCTTCGTCGGCATCGGCGCCTTCCGCACCGAGAACGGCGCCGAGCTGCCCTTCGTCCGCCTCGCGTACGAATCGTGGGGCGAGCTGAACGAGACGCGCGACAACGCCGTCCTCATCCTGCACGCCCTGACCGGCGACAGTCACGTCCGCGGGCCGGCCGGACCGGGGCATCCCACCGCCGGCTGGTGGGAGGACGTCGTGGGCCCCGGCTGCGCGATCGACACCGACCGCTGGTTCGTCATCGCCCCGAACATGCTGGGGGGATGCCAGGGGTCCACCGGTCCGGCGAGCATCGGCCCGACCGGCCGGGAGTGGGGCTCGCGCTTCCCCTACCTCACGATCCGCGACCAGGTCGCCGCCCAACAGCGCCTGGCCGACGCGCTCGGCATCGACCGCTGGGCGGGCGTCATCGGCGGTTCGATGGGCGGCATGCACGCCCTCGAGTGGGCGATCTCGTCTCCCGAACGCGTCGCCCGCCTCGGTGTGCTCTCGTCGCCGCCGTTCAACACCGCCGACCAGATCGCCCTGAACTCGGTGCAGCTGGAGGCCATCCAGATCGACCCGCACTTCGCCGGCGGGGACTACTACGACGAAGGCTCCGGCAACGGCCCGCACCGCGGTCTGGCACTGGCCCGCCGCATGGCGCTGCTGAACTACCGCAGCCCGGCCGAGCTCAACATGCGCTTCGGCCGCTCGTGGCAGTCGGGCGTCTCACCGCTCGGCCACGACGGGCGCTTCGCGGTCGAGTCGTACCTCGACTTCCACGGCAACAAGTTCACGCGCCGGTTCGACGCGAACAGCTACATCCGCCTCGTCGAGGCGATGGACTCGCACGACGTCGGGCGCGACCGCGGCGGCATCGAAGACGCCCTCGCGCGGGTCACGGCGACCACACTGGTGCTCGGCATCGACACCGACCGGCTGTTCCCGGTGGACGGGCAGCATCGCATCGCCCGCGGCATCCCGAACACCCTCGACGGCAACGAGGCGGTCGTGCTCACCAGCGACTTCGGGCACGACGGCTTCCTCATCGAGACCGATCTGGTCGGCCACCACCTGCGGCGGCTGCTGGAGGCCTAGTCCGACACCTCGTACCGCCACGGCAGTGTCTCGGCGAGGAGGCGATGGCGGGGGCCGGATGCCGCGAGCCCGACGCTCGCGTCGCAGGCGACGTCGGGCTCCCAGAGGAAGACCCGCCCGCGGATGACCGTCGCGAACATGCGGGGCGCGGCATCCCGTGCCGCCTGCAGCGCCGCGGCGACGTCGGCGTGCGCGGTCAAGCCGTGCAGGGTGACCCAGGTGGGCGGATAGAGGCGGATCCCGCCCTGCGCGTGGCGGGCGAGCACCGAGGCGGGCGTCACCCATGATGCGGTGACGACCTCGTCCGCCGAGAGGGTGAGCGCGGCGTCGGCGGCGGCGCCGACGTAGAACCAGGTGCGGATGCGCTTGGGCGCCCCCGCCGGCGGCAGTGCCGGCGGCGTCCAGCGGCTGAGCGGCACGAGCGCATCGGGATCGATGGTCAGCCCGACCTCTTCGGCGGTCTCGCGGGCCGCCGCCCGCCGGGCGTCGTCGACGATCTCGGCCCGCGGCATCCGGTCCACGTCCTCCAGGCGTCCACCGGGGAACACCCAGGCACCCGCGAACGAGCCGTGGTCGGGGCGCTCGATCATGAGCACCTCGAGGCCCGCCGCACCGTCGCGCAGCAGCACCGCAGTGCCGGCCAGGGGCAGGTCGTCGTCGATCACGCCTCGTCTGTGCTCTCGATCGCGCGCTCGAGACGCTCGACCTTCGCGTCGATCTCGCCCGCGTATCCCGGGCGGATGTCGGCTTTCAGCACGAGCGACACGCGCGAGCCGAAAGGCAGGACGGCCTCGGTGGCGCGCTTGACGACGTCCATGACGGTGTCCCAGTCGGGGCCCTCGATCTCGGTGAACATCGAGGTGGTGCGGTGCGGCAGGCCCGACTCGCGGACGACGCGGACCGCGGCGGCCACGGCGTCGTGCACCGAGCCGTCCTCGCGACCGGTTCCGGACGGGGCGACGGAGAAGGCGACGAGCATGCCTCGACGCTACTCCGCCCGGCGGCGACGGCGGGCGCGCACGACACCCCGCCAGATCAGGACGAGTGCGATCAGCGCGAGCACGACGAGGCCGATGCCGATCCAGCGCAGGACCTGCGTCGTCGAGGCGAGCGTGGTCTGCGCCGTCACGGCGTCGGCGGGGCGCCCGGGCGGGTAGGCGAGATCGACGGTCTCGCCGACGGTCGGCGTGCCCGTGATCACGCCCTGCATCCGCACGCGCGAGAACGTCTGCCCGTCCGCCTCGTAGTCGATGTGCACCGTGTACGTCGAACCGTCTCTCGCGTGCGAGCGCGAGGAGGCGTTCGTCTGCACGTCGACGACCGTGGCCGTCGTGTGCTGCGTGTAATCGGAGTAGTCCTTCAGCGACACTCCGAACAGCGTGCCGCCGATGATGCCGGCGATCACGGCGATGAACGCACCGGCGGCCACGGCCACGCGCGATCGGCGCCGGTCCCGCGCCTCGAGGCTCACGGCGTCTCCTGCTCACCCGCACGCGGCCCGGGCGCGTTCCCGACGCTCATGTGCCGCCCCGGCGCCGCGGTGAGCGCACGCGCCGGCCGCGGCATCCGCGCCGGAATCCGTGCGACCCGCACGACGCTCCACACGAACAAGGCGACCGTGAGCGCATTGCGCACGGTCAGCACCGCGACGGGCCCCGCGTGCGCGGCGAGCAGGCCGCTGTACGTCATGGGGTACACGATCTGCGTGAGGGCCGAGATCACCACGACCAGTGCGGCCGGGCCCCACCACCGACGCCGCTCGAGCACGATGCCCACCACGACGGGCACGACGATCCATGTGAAGTACTGCGGCGAGCCGACCTTGTTGAAGACGATGAAGCCGGTGACCAGCGCCAGCGCGAGCGGCGGGAACAGACGGACGAAGGATGCCCCGCGCCATGCCTTCACTGCTCCGAGGACGGCGACCGCGGTCATCGCGAGGATGAGCAGCGGGGTCATCAGCGCGATGAGGACGTCGACGTTCGGACCCGTCACCTGGAAGGTCAGCATGTCCTGGTCGTAGAAGATGAACGACCCGTCGATGCGCGCGACCGCGCGCCACATGTAGAAGGCGCTCACCGGCGCCTCGATCTGCAGGTCGCGCCCGGTCTGGTCGCCGATGAATCCGAAGGCGTGGGCGGCGCCGCCGGCCGCGACGATCATGACGAGGGTGAAGGCCGTGATGACGGCCGCGCCGCCGATGACGGCGAGGCGCCGCCGGAGGGCGATGACCGCCGCCGCGAGGATCGCCGCCGGCCACACCTTGATCCACGTCGCGACCGCCAGCAGGATCGACCCCAGCCACGGGCGGCCGACCAGCCACAGGCATCCCGCGATCGCGAGGGGAATGGTGATGGCGTCGATGCGATACATGCCGACCGGTCCCAGGCACACGATCGCGACCAGCCAGAACCACGCGGCGGCACGGCGGCCGCGCGAGGTCGCGCGCCCGATGAGCAGCCAGAACGCCAGCGCGTTGCAGACGGTGACGAGGATCGCCCACCCGACGATGTACCCGTGGACCCAGCCGAAGCCGTGCGCGAGCACCATCGGCACGAGCGCGAGCTGCGGATACACCCAGGCCTCGGTGATGCCGACGATGCCGCCGCCGTTCAGCGCCTCGCGCGACCAGGGCTCGTAGACGAGGTAGACGTCGCCCATCGGCTGGTTCGGCATCACCCAGCCGAGCGTCGCGACGCCCAGGTGCACCACGACGAACGCCGCCCAGAGCCATCCCCGTCTCGCCACCCCGACATCCTATGCGGCACCGCCCATGGGCCTGCCGAGAGCGTCGCGTCGTTTCAGGGGCGGGATGCCGCGGCCACCGCCTCGGGCAGCGCGAGCGCCACATCGAGCGCGGTGATCGGGCCCGGTGCGCCCCCGCCGGCGCGTCGCGCCGCGATCGCCCCGGCCCGCCCGTGCAGCCACGCCGCGGTCGCGGCCAGCGGCCCGAGCGCCTCGACGTCGAGCCTGCCGCCCTCGGCCTCTGCCCGTGCCTGTGCGGCCGCGACCACCGCGCCGAGCACGCCGCCGAGCACATCCCCGGTGCCCGCGGTGGCCAGCCAGGGAGTACCGGCTTCGACCCGCGCCGTCCATCCGGACGGCGTCGTCACGATCGTCTCCGCTCCCTTGAGCAGCACGGCCCCGCCGAGGGCGGCCGCCGTCTCGTGCGCCGCGGCCATGCGCCCGGCACCGGCGGGGTCCAGCCCGAGCGCCGTGCGCAGCACATCGTGCTCGCGCGCGTGCGGCGTGACCACGACCGGCGCCGCCGCGCCCACCGCCAGATCCAGCGCGCCCGCGTCGACCACGGCCGGCAGCGCGCCCGCCAGCACACGACGCAGCGAGGCGGTCGTCGCGGCCGGCCGCGCCGCGGCATCCATCCCCGATCCCATCAACCACGCCTGCACCCGGCCTTCCGCGGTCACCGTCTCGGGCCGCCGCGCCATCACCAGGTCGCGGGCCGCGCCGAGGTACCGCACCATGCCGATGCCGGTGCGCCACGCGGCCTCGACGCCGAGCACGGCTGCGCCCGGGTACGCGTCCGAGCCGGTTTGGACCCCGACCACCCCGCGGGAATACTTGTCGTCACCGGCCGTCGGCGCGTGCAGGCACGCCGCCGCGTCGGCCGACGTCCAGGTCACCGGCTCTGCCATGGCCACACCCTACCCGGAGCATCCCGATGAGCGTCCTCTTCCGCCCGCTGACCGTCCGCGGCACGACCGTGCGCAATCGCCTGTGGGTGTCGCCGATGTGTCAGTACAGTGCCCGGGACGGAATGCCGCAAGAGTGGCACCACGTGCATCTCGCCCAGTTCGCCTCCGGCGGCGCGGGCCTCGTCATGGCCGAGGCGACCGCCGTGAGCCCCGAGGGGCGCATCTCGCCCGACGACACCGGCATCTGGACCGACGCGCAACAGGGTGCCTGGGCGCCGATCGCCGCCGCGATCCGCGCCCGGGGCGCGGTCGCGGGCATCCAGCTCGCCCACGCCGGGCGCAAGGCCTCGACCTGGCCGCCGTTCGCACCACAGCGCGGGACGGTGCCCGCCGACGCGGGCGGCTGGCAGACCGTCGCGCCCTCAGAGATCGCATTCGGTGACGTCGCGGCACCCGCGGCGCTCGATGCCGCCGGCATCGACCGTGTGGTCTCCGCCTTCGCCGCCGCTGCTCGTCGCGCGCACGCGGCGGGATTCGAGGTGCTCGAGATCCACGGAGCGCACGGATACCTGTTGCACCAGTTCCTCTCGCCGCTGTCGAACACGCGGGCAGACGAGTACGGCGGGTCGCTGGAGAACCGCGCGCGCCTGCTGCTGCGGGTGGTCGACGCGGTGCGCGACGTCGTGCCGGAAGCGCCCCTGTTCGTGCGGCTCTCGGCCACCGACTGGGCCGACGGCGGATGGGACCTCGACCAGACCACGGCCGTCGCCCGCTGGGCGGGCGAGCACGGCGCCGACCTCATCGACATCTCGAGCGGTGGCCTGGTCGCCCACCAGAAGATCACGCTCGGGCCGGGCTATCAGGTGCCGTTCGCCGCGCACGTGCGCCGCGACACGGGGCTGCCGGTCAGCGCCGTCGGGCTCATCGACGACGCGACCCACGCCGAGCAGATCGTGGCCGACGGCGATGCCGACGCCGTCATGGCCGCGCGCGAGTGGCTGCGCGACCCGCACTTCGCCCTGCGCGCCGCCTTCGAGCTGGGCGACGACATCGACTACTGGCCGCCGCAGTACGAACGGGCGCGGCCGCGGCGGTGACGACCTCGCGGGATGAGGTACGACCTCGCGGGATGAGGTACGACCTCGCGGGATAAGGTACGACCTCGCGCACGCAGGGGCGGGCGGGTCAGCGGCCGCGGCGGCCGCGCCGCGTGGCGTCCTGCACCTCGCCGATGAGCTCTTCGAGCACATCCTCGAGGAACAGCACCCCGGTCACGCGCCCGTCCCTGTCCCGCACCTGCGCGAGGTGACGGCCGGCGCGGCGCATGAGCGCGAGCGCATCCTCGAGGTCGGTCGTCTGCAGCACCGGCACCATGTGGTGGATGCGCTTGGCCGGGATCGGATGCTCCGCATCCGCCGGAGCGACCGGGTCCTCCGCCGCGCGCAGCACGTCCTTCAGGTGCACGTATCCGATCGGCTCGCCGTCGTCGCCGGTGATCACATAGCGCGAGAAGCCGTACTGCGACACGGCATGCTCGATCTCGGCCGGCGTGGTCGTGCGCGGCAGCGTCACGAGATCCGCGAGCGGCACGGCGATGTCGGCGGCCTTCTTGTCGGTGAACTCGACCACCGCGGCGACGGTGCCCGAGGCATCCTGCAGCACGCCCTCCCGACGTGACTGGTCGACGATCGTCGCCACCTCGTCGAGCGTGAAGGTCGACGACGCCTCGGCCTTCGGCTCGACGCCGAAGATCTTGACGACCGCGTTCGACATCCAGTTCAGCGCGACGATGATCGGGTGGAACACCTTCGACAGCCACACCAGCGGCGTCGCGAGCATCAGCACGGCACGGTCGGGCACCGAGAACGCGAGGTTCTTCGGCACCATCTCGCCGAACACCACGTGCAGGTATGACACGAGCAGCAGGGTGATGATGAACGCGAGGATGTCGACCATGGCCTCGGTCGCGCCGGTCAGGCCCAGCGGCACGGAGAGCAGGTGGTGGATCGCCGGCTCCGAGACGTTCAGGATCAGCAGCGAGCAGATCGTGATGCCCAGCTGCGTGGTCGCGAGCATGAGGGTCGCGTGCTCCATCGCGAACAGCGCGGTCTTGGCCGCGCGCGACCCCTTCTCGGCGAGCGGCTCGATCTGCGAGCGTCGCGCCGAGACGACGGCGAACTCCGCGCCGACGAAGAAGGCGTTGCCGGCCAGCAGGATGACCAGCCAGACGATTCCGGCCCAGTCGCTCATTGCCACTCACCGCCTTCGCCCTCGAGCGGGCTGGGCACAGGCGTGAACGTCACCCGATCGATGCGCCGCCCGTCCATGCGCGCGACCGTCAGCGTGCCGCCGTCGATCGCGACGGTGTCGCCGACCTTCGGGATGCGCTCGAGCACGCTCATGATGTAGCCGCCCACGGTGTCGTAGACGTCGTTCTCGGGCACGCGCACGGCGGCACGGTCGCGCAGCTCATCGGGGCGCCAGTCGGCGGGGAAGGTCACGGTCTCTCCCCCGCGCACGAGCTCCGCGCGACGACGGTCATGCTCGTCGAGCACCTCGCCGACGATCTCTTCGACGAGGTCCTCGAGCGTCACGATGCCCGCGGTCCCGCCGTACTCGTCGACGACGACCGCGACCTGATAGCCGCGCGATCGCAGCTCCGACAGCAGTGAATCCAGGTGCACCGACTCGGGCACCCGCAGTGCCTCCTGCGCCAGTGCTCCCGCGGGCACGTCGGCACGCCGGTCGCGCGGCACGCTGACGGCCGCCTTGAGGTGCACGATGCCGATGATGTCGTCCATCGAGTCGTCATAGACCGGAAAGCGGCTGTACCCGGTGCGGCGGGCGAGCTGGATGACGTCCTCGGCGCTGTCGTCGGCGGCGAGCGCCTCGACGCCGGGGCGCGCGGTCATGACGTCGGCGGCGGTGAGCTCCGAGAACCGCAGGCTGCGATCAAGGAGCGAGGCCGTGTCCTTCTCGAGCACGCCGGCGCTGGCCGATCGGCGCACGAGGCTCGACAGCTCCGAGGCGGTGCGCGCGCCCGAGAGCTCTTCCTTCGGCTCGATGCCCATCGCGCGCAGCACGGCGTTCGCCGAGCCGTTCAGCAGCGCCACAGCCGGCTTGAACACCGTCGTGAACGCGACCTGGAACGGCAGCACGAGCTTCGCGGTCTGCCGCGGCAGCGCGAGGGCGAAGTTCTTCGGGACCAGCTCGCCGAGGATCATCGACAGGATCGTCGCGATCGCGACGCCGATGACCGCCGAGATCGGCCGCACCGCGGCATCCGGGATCCCCCATCCGTCCATCAGCGGACGCAGCAGGTTCGAGATGGCCGGCTCCATCGTGTAACCGGTCAACAGCGTCGTCAGCGTGATGCCCAGCTGCGCACTCGACAGATGCGTCGCGGTCTTGCGCAGTGCGGCGATCGTGAGCGCCAGGCGGGTCTCACCCCGCGCCTGACGCGCTTCGAGGTCGGCCCGGTCGAGGTTGACGAGCGCGAACTCGCTCGCCACGAACAGCCCGGTGCCGATCGTGAGCAGGAGCCCCACGCCCAGCAGGATGTAGTCCATCACCCGTCACCCCGCTTCGCGGGGCCTGGTTCGTGGGGCGGGCGTCTGCAACTCGGCGGGTCGTCCATCGTGCGGAACATTCTATGTCAGGCAGACGGGTGGATGCCGCACGCCCATACCACGCGGTGGACGGGCGTGGCGGCGGGCCGAGCTACCAGCTGACCGGCAGTGCCTTGCCCTCGTCGTAGCCGGCCGCCGACTGCAGGCCGACGCGCGCGTTCTCGTGGAACTCGGCCACGCTGCGCGCCCCCGCGTACGTGAACGACGAGCGCACACCCGACGTGATCATGTCGAGCAGATCCTCGAGGCCCGGCCGCAGCGGATCGAGGTAGATCTTCGACGACGAGATGCCCTCCGCGAACAGCTCCTTGCGGGCGAGCTCGTAGGCGTCGAGCCGCCCGAACCGCTCGCGCACGGCCTTCGTCGAGGCCATGCCCCACGACTCCTTGTAGGTGCGACCGTCGGCATCGGCCAGCAGTTCGCCGGGTGCTTCGACGGTTCCCGCGAACCACGACCCGATCATCACGGATGCCGCGCCCGCCGAAAGGGCCAGGGCGACGTCGCGCGGGTAGCGCACTCCCCCGTCGGCCCACACGTGCGCCCCCATGAGGCGTGCGGCCTGCGCGGTCTCGAGCACCGCCGAGAACTGCGGCCGCCCGACGGCGGTCATCATGCGCGTCGTGCACATGGCACCCGGGCCGACGCCCACCTTGAGGATCGACGCACCCGCCGAGACGAGGTCGTGCACCCCCTCGGCGGTCACGATGTTTCCGGCCACCAGCGGCAGGCCGAGGTTCAGCTCCGACACCTTCTGCAGCGCGCGCAGCATGGCGTCCTGATGCCCGTGCGCGGTGTCGAGCACGAGCACGTCGACACCCGCGGCCACCAGCGCCTTGGCCTTGGCCTGCACATCGCCGTTGATGCCGACGGCCGCGGCGACGATGAGCCGCCCGTCGGCGTCGACCGCCGGACGATACAGCGTCGCGCGCAGCGCGCTGCGCCGCGAGAGCGTGCCGACGAGGGCCCCGTGCCGCAGCACGCAGACCGTCTCGGCCTCCGCGTCCACGATGAGGTCGAACGCGTGCCGCGCGTCGGTGACGTCCTCGGCGTCGATCGCGGTGGGCCGCGCGTGCACGAGGTCGCCCAGCTGCGCGTCGGGCAGCGCCGTGCCCAGGCGGCTCGCCGGCACGACGCCGCGCACGGCATCGAGGGTCATCCCTTCGGCCGGACGGTCGGCCACCACGATCCCGTACCCCTCGAGCGGGGGCAGGATGCGGGCGGCATCGGCGACGGTCGCGTGCGACGGCAGCACGATCGGTGTGTCCCACGGCACCGGCTGAGCCTTCACCCAGCGGATCGCGGCATCCAATTCCTGCAACGGCATGTCTTGCGGGAGCACACCGAGACCACCGCGGCGGGCGAGTGTCGCAGCCAGTCGCGCGCCCGTCACGGAGTTCATGTTCGCCGACACCAACGGGATCGTCGCGCCCGTCCCGTCCCCCGGCGCGAGGTCGACATCGAGCCGGCTGGTGACGTCCGAGCGGCGCGGGACGAGGAAGACGTCGGAGTACGTCAGATCGACCGCGGGCTGCTCCCCATAGAACTCCATGCTGTCAAGGCTAGCGATTCCTTCCCCCAGGGAAAGTGACGCGCAATCGTGCCCGCGCACACGCCGCGGCGCGGAGCGGGCGCACAGGCGCAGGGACTAGGCTTGGTGGCCGTGCGCAACGGCTCAGCAGAGCCGGCACAGACCCAGATCTCAGCGAGGAAAGCAGGCGAGCGGACGTGTCGAGCCAGGTGGCAGGCGTCGGGACTTCGAGCGAGGGAGAGTTCGGGGCCAATGAGTGGCTCGTGGACGAACTCTACGAGCAGTTCAAGAAGGACAGGAACTCGGTCGACAAGTCGTGGTGGCCCATCCTCGAGGCCTATCATCCCGTCGACACGAGCGGTGTCGGAGAGCCGAACGACACGGCCACGACCACCCCGCCGGTGACCACGCCGTCGACCGACGCGCACCCGGTGACCGCGCCGGTGCCCGTCATCGGCAGCCAGCCGGTCGCGCGCACCACCGCGAAGCCGGCGGCGCCCCAGCCGATCCCGGCGCAGGCGCCGAAGGTGAAGCCCGCCGCGAACGGCGAGGCCGAGGCATCCACCGCCGACGACGACGTCGTCACCCCGCTGCGCGGCATGACCAAGACCCTCGCGGCGAACATGGACCAGTCGCTGACCGTCCCCACCGCGACGAGCGTCCGCACGATCCCGGCGAAGCTGATGATCGACAACCGCATCGTCATCAACAACCACATGGCCCGCTCCCGCGGCGGCAAGGTGAGCTTCACCCACCTGATCGGCTGGGCGATGATCCAGGCACTCAAGGAGTTCCCGAGCCAGAACGTGTTCTACGGCGAGGTCGACGGCAAGCCGTCGGTCATCGCCCCCGCGCACATCAACCTCGGCATCGCGATCGACCTGCCCAAGCCCGACGGGACCCGTGCCCTGCTCGTTCCGAGCATCAAGCGCGCCGACACCCTCACGTTCAGCGAGTACCTCGCCGCCTACGAAGACCTCGTGAAGCGCGCGCGGGCCAACAAGCTGACCGCCACCGACTTCGCCGGCACCACGATCTCGCTGACCAACCCGGGCGGCATCGGCACCGTGCACTCGGTCCCCCGCCTGATGAAGGGCCAGGGCTGCATCATCGGTGCCGGCGCCCTCGAGTACCCGGCCGAGTTCCAGGGGTCGAGCGCCCGCACGCTCAACGAGCTGGGCATCGGCAAGACCATCACGCTGACCAGCACCTACGACCACCGCGTCATCCAAGGCGCCGGATCGGGCGAGTACCTGAAGAAGGTGCACGAGCTGCTCATCGGCGAGCGCGGCTTCTATGACGCCATCTTCGCCGCGCTGCGCATCCCCTACGCACCCATCCGCTGGGCGCAGGACATCAAGGTCGACATCGCCGAGCGCGTCGACAAGACGGCGCGTGTGCAAGAGCTCATCAACTCCTACCGCGTGCGCGGCCACCTCATGGCCGATGTCGACCCGCTGGAGTACGTGCAGCGCACGCACCCCGACCTCGAGATCGAGACCCACGGCCTGACCTTCTGGGACCTCGACCGCGAGTTCGTCACGAACGGGTTCGGCGGCAAGCGCCAGATGAAGCTGCGCGACATCCTCGGCGTCCTCCGCGACTCGTACTGCCGCACGATCGGCATCGAGTACATGCACATCCAGGACCCGGCCCAGCGCCGCTGGTTCCAGGAGAACATGGAGGTCCCGTACCAGAAGCCGAGCCACGACGAGCAGTTGCGCATCCTCAGCAAGCTCAATCAGGCCGAGGCGTTCGAGACCTTCCTGCAGACGAAGTACGTGGGCCAGAAGCGCTTCTCCCTCGAGGGCAGCGAGTCGCTCATCCCGTTCCTCGACCAGACGCTGCAGGGCGCGGCCGCGGCCGGCCTCGACGGCGCCGCGATCGGCATGGCCCACCGCGGGCGCCTGAACGTCCTCACGAACATCGCCGGCAAGACGTACAGCCACATCTTCCGCGAGTTCGAGGGCTCGGTCGCCGTCGGCAACAAGAGCGGCTCGGGCGACGTGAAGTACCACCTCGGCACCGACGGCACGTTCGTCGCCGACGACGGCGTGCAGCTGCCGATCCACCTGGCGGCGAACCCGTCGCACCTCGAGACCGTCGACGGCGTGCTCGAGGGCATCGTGCGCGCCAAGCAGGACCGCAAGCCGATGGGCTCGTTCACCTACCTGCCGATCCTCGTGCACGGCGACGCGGCGTTCGCGGGGCAGGGCGTGGTCGTCGAGACGCTGCAGATGTCGCAGCTGCGCGGCTACCGCACCGGCGGCACGATCCACGTGGTCGTCAACAACCAGGTCGGCTTCACGACGCTGCCCAACGACGGTCACACCTCGGTCTACGCCACCGACGTCGCCAAGACGATCCAGGCACCGATCCTGCACGTCAACGGCGACGACCCCGAGGCCGTCGTGCACGTCGCCGACGTCGCGTTCCGCTACCGCCAGGAGTTCCACCGCGACATCGTGATCGACATCGTGTCGTACCGCCGCCGCGGCCACAACGAGGGCGACGACCCGTCGATGACGCAGCCGCTGATGACGAACCTCATCGAGGCCAAGCGCTCGGTCCGCCGGCTGTACACCGAGTCGCTCGTCGGCCGCGGTGACATCACCGAAGACGAGTACGAGACCGCGAAGAAGGACTTCCAGGACCGCCTCGAGATCGCGTTCGCCGAGACGCACGCGGCCGAGACCGGCACCTCCCCCGTGGTGACGCCCGACGCCGCGGCGGCCGAGACCTTCGCCGGCGAGCCCGAGACCACCGGTGTCGACCGGGCCGTCATCGAGTCGATCGGCGACGCGTTCGTCAACAAGCCCGACGGCTTCACGGTGCACGCCAAGCTCGACAAGCTGCTGAACAAGCGCCTCGAGATGAGCCGCCACGGCGACATCGACTGGGGCTTCGGCGAGCTGCTCGCGTTCGGCTCGCTGCTGCTGGAGGGCACCCCGGTGCGTCTGGCCGGTCAAGACACCCAGCGCGGCACGTTCGTGCAGCGGCACTCGGTGCTGCACGACCGCGAGAACGGCCAGGAGTGGATCCCGCTGACGAACCTGTCGGCTAACCAGGGGCGCTTCTGGGTGTACAACTCGCTGCTCAGCGAATACGCGGCGATGGCCTTCGAGTACGGCTGGTCGGTCGAGCGCCCCGAAGCGCTCACCCTCTGGGAGGCCCAGTTCGGCGACTTCGCCAACGGCGCCCAGTCGGTCGTCGACGAGTTCATCTCCTCCGCCGAGCAGAAGTGGGGCCAGCAGTCCGGCGTCGTGCTCCTCCTGCCGCACGGCTACGAGGGCCAGGGGCCCGACCACTCGTCGGCGCGCATCGAGCGCTACCTGCAGCTGTGCGCGCAGAACAACATGACCGTCGCGCGACCGTCGACCCCGGCATCCTATTTCCACCTGCTGCGTCGCCAGGCCTACGCGCGTCCGCGCCGTCCGCTGGTCGTCTTCACCCCGAAGGCGATGCTGCGTCTGCGCGGGGCGACCAGCCAGGTCGAGGACTTCCTCACCGGCAAGTTCGAGCCCGTGCTCGACGACGACCGCGGCATCGAGGCGTCGGGCGTGAAGCGCGTGCTGCTGCACTCGGGCAAGATCCACTGGGACCTGAAGGCCGAGCTGACGAAGAACCCGAACCCCGCGGTCGCCCTCGTGCGCCTCGAGCAGTTCTACCCCGCGCCCATCGACGAGCTGAAGACGGTACTGGCGCAGTATCCCGACGCCGAGCTGGTGTGGGTGCAGGACGAGCCCGAGAACCAGGGCGCGTGGCCGTTCATCGCGCTCGAGGTCGTCGAGCACCTGGACGGTCGTCCGGTGCGCCGCATCTCGCGCGCCGCGTCGGCGAGCCCCGCGACCGGGTCGCCGAAGGTGCACGCCGCCGAGGCCGCCGCGATCGTCTCGCAGGCCACGACCCTGTAGCACTCCCTCCCCCTCTCACCGCGAGAGAACATCTGACGGACGAGGATGCGGGTATTACCCGTGCTCTCGTCCGTCCGTTGTTCTTTCGGCCAGAATGAGGAGCCTGCACACACAAGGAGCCCGCCGTGAGCATCGCGCTGCTGGTAAACCCCGCCGCCCGGGGCGGTGCGTCGCTGGCCGCCGCCGAGCGCGCCGCCGAGCGGTTGCGCGGGCACGGCGTGTCGACGACGCTCGTCTCCGGCGGATCGGCGGCCGAGTCCGCGCAGCTGCTGCGGGTCGCCCTCGACGCGGGCGCCGCCGGCGTGCTCGTGGCCGGCGGCGACGGCACCGTGAACATCGCCCTGCAAGAGCTGGCCGGCACCGGCACGCCGTTCGGGATCATCCCGGTGGGATCCGGCAACGACTTCGCCTTCGCCCTCGGGCTGCAGGAGATGGGAGTGGATGCCGCGGCCGACGCCGTCGCCGCCGGACGCACCAGGCAGGTGGACCTTGCCCGCCTCACCCGCGCCGACGGCTCGACGATGCTCTTCGGTACCGTGCTGGCCAGCGGCTTCGACGCGCGCGTCAACGACCGCGCGAACCGGATGCGGTGGCCGCGCGGCGGGTCGCGCTACAACATCGCGCTGCTCATCGAGTTCCTCGAGCTGCACTCGCTGCCGTTCACGCTCGAGCTCGAACTCGCCGACGGCACCACGACGCGCCTTCAGAAGGACCTCGTCCTCGCCGCGGTCGGCAACGGGCCGAGCTACGGCGGCGGGCTGCGCATGTGCCCCGACGCGGACCTGGCCGACGGGCTGCTGGACGTCACGACGGTGGATGCCACGGGCCGACTGCGTCTGCTGCGCGTGCTGCCGACCATCTACACGGCGACGCACACGGCGTTGCCGATCGTGAAGACGTATCGCGCGCGCAGCGTGTGGATCGATGCGCCGGAGGCCACCGGCTACGCCGACGGCGACGCCGTAGGCGTGCTGCCCGTGCGGGTGGACGCCGTGCCGGCGGCGCTGCGCGTGTTCACGCCCTGAGCGGGCTCACGCGACGGTGTGCTCGGCGCGCAGCCGCGCCAGCACCAGCTCGCGCAGCTGCTCGGGAGCAGCCTCCTTGCACGAACGGGCCAGCACCTCGGTCAGCGTCCGGGAGACGAGCGCCTCGTCGCGGCATCCCGGGCACCCTTCCAGGTGCTCGCGGATGTCGGCCTCCGCCGTCTTGCACATCTCGTGGCGCAGGTATTCCTCGAGGTCTTTGCGGGCATTCTCGCAACCGCAGTCACTCATTTCTCACTCCCTGGTGCGGTGATGCCGCGCTCGGCGGCGTAATCGGCCAGCAGGTCGCGGAGCAAGCGCCTGCCACGGTGCAGGCGGCTCATGACCGTGCCGATCGGGGTCTTCATGATGTCGGCGATCTCCTGATAGGCGAATCCCTCGACGTCGGCGAGGTAGACCGCCATGCGGAAGTCCTCGGGGATCGACTGCAGCGCCTCTTTGACGATGGATGCCGGCATCCGGTCGATCGCCTCGGCCTCGGCCGAGCGGGCGGTGGTCGACGTCGTCGACTCGGCTCCGCCGAGCTGCCAGTCCTGCAGGTCGTCGATGGGGCTCTGATACGGCTCGCGCTGCTTCTTGCGGTACGTGTTGATGTACGTGTTCGTCAGGATGCGGTAGAGCCACGCCTTCAGGTTCGTGCCCTGCGTGAACGTCTTCCACGAGCCGAAGGCCTTGACGAAGGTCTCCTGCACGAGATCGGCGGCATCGGCGGGATTGCGCGTCATGCGCATCGCCGCCGCGTACAGCTGGTCCATGTACGGGAGGGCCTGTTCTTCGAACTGCGTGCGCGCGTCGACTGCGGTCTGCGACTCATCCATCGCCCGCAAGTCTACGTGCGGCATCTGCCGCGCGGACTGACGTTCCAGAGTGGCGATCATCCGGCTCCATTCATAGGTTCGTTAGGGTAGAACGCGATGAGCGATCACCGGTATTCCCCTTCGACCGGACCACGCACGTCCGGCACGACGTCTCCGCACGTCTTCTGGCATGCTCCCGCGGCCGCCGGCCCCCTCGAGGCGGTGGTCACCGTCCCCGGCTCGAAGTCGCTGACCAACCGCGAGCTCGTGCTCGCGGCACTGGCCGAAGGGCCGAGCACCCTGCGCGAGCCGCTGCACTCCGACGACTCCGACCGCATGATCGAGGCCCTCCGGGTTCTGGGCGTGGGCATCGAGCCCGTGCCCGGCGACGGCCCGTTCGGCGACGACCTGCACGTCACACCGTTGGGCGCCATGGGAGCCCCGGGCGCCTCGGGCGCCTCGGGCGAGATCGACTGCGGGCAGGCCGGCACCGTCATGCGCTTCCTCGCGCCGGTCGCGGGCCTCGTCGAGGGCGAGATCACCCTCACCGCCCACGAGAGCGCGCTGCACCGCCCGATGGGCGCGATGATCAAGGCGCTGCGCGACCTGGGCGTCGACGTCGACGACGAGGGGCGCTGGGCACTCCCCTTCACGGTGCGCGGCCACGGGCACATCCGCGGCGGCGAGGTGACCATCGACGCGAGCGCGACCAGTCAGTTCGTGACGGGCCTGCTGCTGGCGGCCCCGCGGTTCGACATCGGCCTGCGCCTCATCCACGACGGCGAGCGGCTGCCCAGCATGCCGCACATCGACATGACGATCGAGGCACTGGCACACCGCGGCGTGAACGTCGAGCGCCCCAGCGGCACCGAGTGGGTCGTGCCCGCCGGCCCCATCCGCGGCAAGGACGTGCACGTCGAACCCGACCTGTCCAACGCCGCGCCGTTCCTGGCCGCGGCGATGGTCGCGGGCGGCCGCGTGTCGGTCACCGGGTGGCCCGTGCACTCGACGCAGCCGGGGGCGCTGCTGCCCGACATCCTCACCGTCATGGGCGCGCGCACCCAGCGCCGCGGCGGGGCATTGCACGTCACCGGCGGCGAGGGGATCTCCGGCGTCGACCTCGACCTGTCGGCGGCCGGCGAGTTGACGCCCACGATCGTGGGGCTGGCCGCCCTCGCCGAGGCGCCGTCGACGATCCACGGCATCGGGCACATCCGCGGCCACGAGACGAACCGCATCGAGGCTCTGATCGAGAATCTGCGGGCACTCGGCGGCGAAGCCGAAGAGCTCGAGGACGGCATCCGCATCATCCCGCGCCGCCTGCACGGCGGCGTGTGGCGCGCCTTCCATGACCACCGCATCGCGACCACCGGCGCCCTCATCGGCCTGGTCGTCGACGGCGTGCAGGTCGACGACATCGGCACGACCGCGAAGACCATGCCCCAGTTCCCGCAGCTGTGGGCTCGCATGCTGGGCGACGAGTCGGGGGATGCCGCGGCCTAGCCGTGCGGGCACGATGAGCTGGCTCGACGACACCGACGACGACGAACCGGAGTTCGACGAATCCTCGGTGCGCGTGCGCCCGAATCCCAAGGGCAACCGGCCGCGCACGAAGCGGCGACCCGCCCACGAGGATGCGGTCCTGGCCCGCGTGCTGGGCGTGGACCGCGGGCGCTACACCGTGCTCGCCGACGAAGACGGTCCCGACGAGCGCGAGGTCACCGCGACCCGCGCCCGCGAGCTGCGCCGGCAGCCCATCGTCACCGGCGACATCGCCCGCATCGTCGGCGACACGTCCGGCGCCGAGGGGACCCTCGCCCGCATCGTGGGCATCACCGACCGCACCACCCTGCTGCGCCGCAGCGCCGACGACACCGACCAGGTCGAGCGGGTCATCGTCGCCAACGCCGATCAGATGCTCATCGTGGTGGCCGCGGCCGACCCCGAGCCGCGCGAGAGGCTCGTGGACCGCTACCTCGTGGCGGCGCTGGATGCCGGCATCCAGCCCCTCCTCGTCGTGACGAAGACCGACCTGGCCGACCCGACGGCGTTCCTGCAGCACTTCGACGGGATCGACCTGCGCGTGTTCACGAGCGCGCGCGGCGACATGCCGGTCGATGAGATCGGGGATGCCCTCGTCGGCCACGCGACCGTGTTCGTCGGGCATTCCGGCGTCGGCAAGTCGACGCTCGTGAACGCCCTCGTGCCCGACGCCCAGCGTGCGACGGGCCACGTGAACCAGGTGACCGGCCGCGGCCGGCACACCTCCAGCTCGACGGTCTCGCTGCGCTATCGCGGCCGCGCCGGCGCGGGGTGGGTCATCGACACCCCGGGGGTGCGCTCGTTCGGCCTGGGGCACGTCGACCCCACGCACATCCTCGACGCGTTCACCGACCTCGCCGAGGTCGCGAAGGACTGCCCGCGCGGCTGCACGCACCTGCCCGACGCGCCCGACTGCGCGATCAACGAGGCCGCCGCCGACGGGCGGCTGGGCACCGGCGCCGCGGGCCGCCTGGACTCCCTCCAGCGGCTGCTCGCGACGTTCGCCGACACGACGTCCGGGCACTGACGCGGCCCAGGGCAGAGGCACGTGGCCGCGGCATCTCGCCCCATGGCTCTCTGGCGGACGGCCTCCACAACGTCACGCCCTTGCCCGCGCCCTTCCCGCGCGTCATGCCCGCCCCCACCCGCATCTCCCCTCGCCTCGGGCGAGGGGAAAGGCCGACGCGCGGACCGAAGCGCCGGAAAACCTCCTCGCTTCGGCAGATCTCCTCGCCTGAGGCGAGGGCGCCGCGGTGCGCGCCAGGCAGACGCCGGGCGCGGCGGCGCGGCACCTGCGGACGCCGGGCCGCGGCATCCCGCACCGTAGGCTGGGAACATGACCGTTCTCACTGCCGGATCCGCCGCCCCCGATTTCACGCTCCTCGACCAGGACGAGAACAGAGTCAGCCTGCACGATCTGCGCGGGCAGAAGGTCGTGCTGTACTTCTACCCCGCCGCGATGACGCCCGGCTGCACGACCGAGGCCTGCGACTTCCGCGACAGCATCGCATCACTCGCCGGCGCCGGGTACACCGTGCTGGGCGTGTCACGCGACACCCCCGCGAAGCTGCGTGAGTTCCGCGAGCGCGACGGGCTGACGTTCGCGCTGCTGAGCGACCCCGACCACGCCGTGCACGACGCCTACGGCGCCTGGGGCGAGAAGATGAACTACGGCAAGAAGATCGAGGGCGTGCTGCGCTCGACGTTCGTGATCGACGAGCAGGGCGTGATCACGCACGCCCAGTACAACGTCAAGGCCACCGGGCACGTCGCCCGCCTGCGCAAGACGCTCGGTATCGACTAGCGCTTCGGGGCGTCGTCGTCGCGGCGCTCGGCGTTCGCGCGACGGACGTCGAGGATCAGCGGCACGAGGCCCACCACGCCCACCGCGGCGATGGCGAGGCCGATCAGCGGGTGTGCGTATCCTCCGGTCGCCGCGCCCAGCGCGACGGCCAGGATGAGCAGTTGCGTGACGATGCCGCCCGAGCGGCTCCACGAGGCGCCGCGCGCCACCCCGACGGCGAACGCGCCCACCGCGACCGCGCCGATGAGGGTCAGCACGATCAGCGCGATGCCGCTGGCGATCGAGACCGTGTCGCCCTCGCCGAGGGCGATCACCTGCCAGACGGCGAGGGCCAGGATGCCGAGAGCCTGCAGCCCGAGGACCGCCGCCGCCACGCGCGCCGCAGGGTTTGTCCGCATCGTTCATCGCCCTTTCGAGACAGCATGTCGCGTTTGTCGGCACCCTCCAAGCCATACGGAGGACTGACAGCACACGGCACGGCTTTCACCAGAGAAAACCCTTGATTAGACCGCAACGCTGTGAAACCATGGAACATGTTGTGTGCTCCCACAGCGCGGTGGGGCGAGCATTCCGCTCGCGCAACGTCCAGGTTACCGGAACCCGAATCCCGACCTGGAACCGAACCCGACACGACACAACGTGACGTTTCACTCAAGGAGCACCCCCATGGATTGGCGCGACAAAGCCGCTTGCCTCACAGTCGACCCCGAGCTTTTCTTCCCGGTCGGCAACACCGGTCCTGCCGTCGAGCAGATCGAGAAGGCGAAGGCCGTGTGCGCACGGTGCACCGTCACCGAGATCTGCCTGCAGTACGCGCTGGAGACCGGCCAGGACTCGGGCGTGTGGGGCGGTCTGTCCGAAGACGAGCGTCGCGCTCTCAAGCGGCGCGCCGCCCGCGCCCGCCGCGCGTCCTGATCGCATTGCACGAAGCGCCGGCACCCTCGGGTGCCGGCGCTTCGTCATGCGTCAGACGACGTCGCGTTCGAGATAGCGCAGCGGGATGTCGATCGTGACCTCGGTGCCCTCGCCGTTCAGGGTGTGCCAGTCGATCGAGCCGCTCAGCTCGCCCTGGATGAGCGTGCGCACGATCTGCGTGCCCAGACCCTGACCGACCTGCCCCTCCGGCAGCCCGACGCCCGTGTCGCGCACCCGCACCTCGAGCTTCTCCTCGGTGCGCTCGGCGCTGATCTCGACGTCGCCCTCCTTGCCGGCGAGGCCGTGCTCGACGGCGTTCGTGACCAGCTCGGTCAGCGCGAGCGCCAGTGGCGTCGCATATTCACTGGGCAGGGTCCCGAAGCGGCCGGTGGTGTGGGTCTTCGCCTGTGTTCCGGCGCCGGCGGCCACCTCGGCGACGAGCTTGAGCACGCGCTGGAAGACGTCGTCGAAGTCGACGTTCTGGGCGAGCCCCTGCGCCAGGGTGTCATGCACCACCGCGATCGCCGACACCCGGCGCATGGCCTGGGTGAGCGCATCGCGCGCCTCGTCGGAGTGCGTACGACGCGCCTGGATGCGCAGCAGCGACGCCACCGTCTGCAGGTTGTTCTTCACCCGGTGGTGGATCTCGCGGATCGTCGCGTCCTTGGTGATGAGCTCCTGCTCCTGATGCCGCATCTCGGTGACGTCGCGGCACAGCACGATGGCGCCGATGCGCGTGCCGTGATCGCGCAGCGGAATCGTGCGCAGCGAGATGGTCACGCCGCGTGCGTCGACGTCGGTGCGCCAGGGCGCACGGCCGGTCAGCACGAGCGGCAGCGACTCGTCGAACTGTCGCTTCTCGGGAAGGATGTCGGTGACCACCTTCACGAGCGACTCGCCCTCGAGCTCGTCGTCGAACCCGAGCCGGTTGAACGCCGAGAGGGCGTTCGGGCTCGCGAACGTCGCCATGCCGTCGACGTCGAGACGGATGAGGCCGTCGGCCGCACGCGGCGCGCCGCGACGGGGGCCGGTCGGTGCCGACAGATCGGGGAAGTCGCCGCAGGCGATCATGCCGAACAGGTCGTCGGCGCACTCGTTGAACGTGATCTGCTGCCGTGACGGGGTGCGTGCCTCGCTCAGGTTTGTGTGCCGCGTGAGCACGCCGATGACCTTGGGCTGCTCACCGGCCCGCGGAGGCTCGCGCACGATCGGCACCGCGCGCACGCGGGTCGGCGTCTCCTCGAACCAGTCGGGCGAGGCCGAATCGACGATCTGGCCGCTCGTGAACGCCGACTTCACCTGCGCACGCCACTGCGGACGCACCCGCTCGCCGACGATGTCGCGGTAGAAGAGCGTGGCCGCTCCCCCCGGCCGGGTGTGCGCGACGGCGGTGAACTGCGCGTCGGCCGTCGGCACCCACATGACGATGTCTGCGGAGGCGAGGTCGGCGAGCAGCTGGCCGTCGCCGGCCAGGCGGTGCAGCCATTCCACGTCGGCCTCGTTGGACAGGCCCTGGGCGTAGACGAGATCTGTGAGCGTCGACACGGATTCAGCCTACGGTGCCGCGACCCCCTCGGCGACGCGCACCCGCGGACGTGTCTTCATCTTGCGCTGCTCCGCACGAGTGAGCTCCCGCGGCGGAGCGATCGCGTCTGCCGCGAACCGGCGCACGGCCAGCGGCAGCGCGCTCTTCGGCGCAATGTCGGCCATCGGCCGGGCGGCGAGCAGCGCGGCATCCACCCCACGGGTGTCGTGCGGCACGAACCACACGTCGCGGATGCCGGCGAACCGCTCGAGCGTGCGGCGGATCTGTCCGCGTGCGTCGATGCCCAGCGCCCCCGGGCGCACCTTGTTGGCCACGACCGAGATGGGCGCGGCGCCCACGACCGCGCGCAGTTCGCTGTGGCCGCGCAGGAATCGCGCGACGCCCACCGGGTCGGCGGAGAGCACGGCGACGATGCGATCGGCGGCACGCAGCGCGGCGAGCGTCGCGGCGTTGCGCCGGGGCCCATCGGTCAGGTCGCTGACGATCTCCTCGTCACTCTCGAGGGCGGCCGCGGCATCCACCACCGTGTATTCGGCCCAGTCGCGGCACACCTCCAGCGCGGCGGACACGCGGCGCTCGCTGAGCTCGGGCCACCGCGCCGGCCGGTTGATGCCCGGCAGCACCGACATCGCGCCGTCGCGCACCGGCACCGCCGTGCAGATGCGGTCGAGCTCGGCGGGGTCGAGGGTGCCGCGCTCGGCCTGCCGGCAGGCGACGGCGAACCCCGGGCCCTCGTCGGCCAGTCCGAGCAGCAGCGCGAGCGAGGGGGCGTGGCTGTCGGCGTCGACGAGGGCCACCCGTCGCCCACCACGGCTGAGCTCCGATGCGATCTCGATCGCGAGGGTCGAGCGTCCGGGCGCGCCGTGCGCACCCCACACCGTGATGACCTGGCCGCGCTGCGCGGGCACGGCGGGCAAAGGCACCGCCGCGGGAGCCGTCAGGATCTCGGCGATCGCCCAGGCGTCGGCGTCGGCGGGCAGCGCGGGCGCCAGCCCGAACGCCGCCGCGCGCCGGGCGTCGTCGCCGGCGCACAGCGGAACGATACGCACGCCGAAGCCGTCGCATGCCTGCACGAGTTCGGCCGTCAGCGTGTGCGCGCCGGCCTCGAGCACGAGCGCGTCGACGCCCGCCAGCAGCCCCTGCGCCGCGCCGGCGAGCACGTGCTCGGGCGCGACGGCGGCGCGCACCGACACTCCGGCGCGGATGAGGTCGTCGGCCAGCTGCGCGGCACGGGATGCCGCCACGACGACGGTCGGCATCAGCGCCCTCCTGCCGGAACGACCGAGAGCTCGGCATCGGCGGCGATGGCGGCGAGCGCCGCCGCGACGTCGGCGCGCGGGATCACGAGCTCGACCGCGTCGGCACCGCCGCCGATCATGGAGTCGTCGTGGGTCACCGACACGACCGTGGCACTCGGCACGAGCACGCTCGGGGTCGCGAACCCTCCGTTCTCGGCGGGCGCCGCCGACCACAGGTCGACCGCGCTCCCCGCGGCCACACCGCTGGGCACCGTGACGCTGCTGTGCACGACGACGGTCGTCGTCTCGGACTGCGCCGCCGGCACGGTCGCCGCGGCCGGGACCAGCTCACCCGTGCCGATCGTGCGCGTCGCGACCACGCCGTCGAGCGCGGCGCCGGGTGCCAGGTACGCATCGCCGGAGCGCCCCAGCGACACGTCGACGACGGTCAGGTCGGCCGCGGTCACCGCCTGGCCGGGCACGATCGTGTGCGCCGCGGCGTAGACCGGCGCGGTCTGCCGCGACAGGGCGACCACCGCCCACACGCCGGCGATCGAGGCCACGATGAGCACCACCCCGAGGAAGAACCGGAGGTCGGTCCAGAACCCGCGCCGGCGCGGACGCACCGGGGTCGGGGTCGGCGGCGCGGCGACACGGTCTTCGACGGCAGTCATGTCTTCATCGTGCCGCAGACGCGCGAACGACGTCGAAAGTTATCCACAGGCATGATCCGGAGGGTGCACGCGAGCCGTTCGCCACGATAATTGACGCATGCCCGATACGCCCCCTGCCCCGGAGCGCTTCGTGACCCCCGCCGAGGTCGCGGAGGCCCTCGGCCTGTCCGTCGACGAGGTCATCGCCCTCGCGCTCGAGGGACAGCTGCGCGGCGTGCGCGTCGGCACGCCGCCCCGCTGGCGCATCGCCGAAGACAGCGTCACCGCGTACCTCGACGAGCAGACCGAGCAGACGCGCCGGATGGCGCTGTGGCGTCAGTCGAACGCCGCGAGCTTCCCCGAGCTGTGGGGCACCGGCACCGTGCACCGTCCGGACTGACCCGCTGCGCGGGCGCGGCCCCCGCGGGTGCCGCCCGCGTGTGCGCAGCGCGCCGGGCCGGGCGCTGCGCCTGCAGTGTGCGTGTGCCTCACAGCCCGACGTCGCGCGACTCGATTCGCACCCACGCCAGCGCCGACAGCGGCACCATGCGCACGCCCCGGATCGCCCCGCTGCGGCGCGGGGCCTCGGCGTCGTGCAGAGCGACGTCGAGGTGGTCGGCCAGCGCGCGGTCGATCGTGCCGACCAGCGTCCGTCCGACGCGCAGATGGAGCGTCACCGGGGCGCGGCGCCGCGCCAGGTTGCGCAGCACGAACCCCAGCGTCATGCGCTCGGCCAGGCGCCGTGGGCCGGGTCCGTCGGTGCGGGCGCTGCGCAGCAGCTCGGCCTCCGGCATCCCGATCCCGGCGACGGCGTCGAGCGAGAGGACGATGGTGCGTCCGTCGGAGGCCTGCAGCCCCGCCCAGTCGGCGCCGACGGCCGTGATCGTGCCGGTGAGCACGGCCCCGTCGGCGAGGTCCACGGTCAGTGCCGTGCCGGTGTCGGCGGCCAGCGCCTGCAGCCGTTCGCGCATGCTCAGTCGCGAGATGCGCAGCCGCTCGGCCTCGGAGTCGAGGGCGGCGCGCTCGGCCTCCCACTCGGAGTCGAGCTGACCTTCGAGGTCTTCGAAGAACCTGTCCCACCGCACGCTGAGAGAGTATGCGATCGCGGCCGGCGGGCCGGAAAGTTATCCACAGGTGAGAAGGTTCTCATCACCCTGGGAGTTCGCTGTGTGCTCTACTGGTGCGCGGAAGACCTGACATCATCCGCGGGCCGTGGGGGCCGGCGACGACGAGAGGCAGTGGTCGATGGCGATGCATTCGGCGGTCCGGTCCATGGCGCGGTACACACGCGACCTCGACCCGGGAGCCGCCGAACGCACGAGCGCCGACGACCTGCCCGATCCCGAGCCGCTGCTGCGCAACCTCACCCAGGGCGTGCTCGAGGTGCTCGCCGGCGTCCGCGACGTCAATCAGCTCGCGCGGTGGATGACCGAAGACGCCTTCCGCTCCCTCGCGACCCGCGCCGCCCTGGGCACCCGCGCCCGCAGCGCGCGCGGGGTGACCGCCACCCGCCCTGTGCACGCCATCTGCTCCGTGCACATCACCGCGCCCGCCTCCGACGCGGTCGAGGCGGTCGTGGTCATCGGCGGCCCCGCGCGCACGCGCGCCGTGGCGATCCGGCTCGAAGGCCTCGACCACCGGTGGCGCGCGTCGTCCGTCGCGCTGCTGTGACCTACTGCTTGTAAGAGGCGAGGAAGTTGCCGATGCGCTCCACCGCGTCGGCAAGCACCCGTGACTCGGGCAGCGTCACGATGCGGAAGTGGTCGGGCGTCGGCCAGTTGAAGCCGGTGCCCTGCACGACGAGCACGTGCTCGGCGACGAGGAGATCGTAGATCAGCTTCTCGTCGTCACGGATCTCATACACGTCCGGATCGAGCCGTGGGAAGGCGTACAGCGCCCCCTGCGGCCGGTAGCAGGTGACGCCGGGGATGGCCTCGAGCCCCTCCCACGCCACATCGCGCTGCTCGTGCAGGCGCCCGGTGGGCCCGATCAGGGCGTCGATCGACTGCACGCCCGACAGCGCCGCCTGCACGGCGTGCTGTGCGGGCACGTTCGGGCACAGCCGCGTGGATGCCAGGAGGTTGATCCCCTCGAGGAAGCCGCTGGCGTGCTGCGTGGGCCCGGTGATGACGACCCAGCCGCTGCGGTAGCCCGCCACCCGATAGGTCTTCGACAGGCCGTTGAACGTGAGGCACAGCAGGTCGGGCGCGAGCGTGGCGAGGTTGATGTGCTGCGCCCCGTCGTAGAGGATCCGGTCGTAGATCTCGTCGGCCAGCAGCAGCAGTGAGTGCTCACGGGCGATGTCGACGATGCCCTGCAGCGTCTCGCGGGTGTAGACCGAGCCCGTCGGGTTGTTCGGGTTGATGACGACGATCGCCTTGGTGTGCTCGGTGATCCTGCTGCGGATGTCTTCGAGGTCGGGCTGCCAGTCCCCCTCCGGGTCGCACCGGTAGTGCACCGGGTTGCCGCCCGCGAGGCTCGTCATGGCCGTCCACAGCGGGTAGTCCGGCGACGGGATGAGCACCTCGTCGCCGGCGTCGAGCAGCGCCTGCATGGTCATCGTGATGAGCTCGGACACGCCGTTGCCCAGGAACACATCGTCGGGGTCGAACTTCGGGAAGTCGGGGATCTCTTCGTAGCGCGAAACCACCGCACGCCGCGCGGACATGATGCCGCGGCTGTCACTGTAGCCGTGCGCGTACGGCACGGCCTCGATCATGTCGCGCACGATCTGGTACGGCGCGTCGAAGCCGAAGATCGCCGGGTTGCCGGTGTTGAGCTTCAGGATCTTGTGCCCGTCGGCCTCCAGCCGCCCCGCCTCGGCGAGTGCTGCTCCGCGGATCTCGTAGAGGACGTCCTTGAGCTTGTTCGACTGGTCGAGAGGGCGGAGAGTCATCCGTTCAGGATATCCCCGCGCGCGCCGCTCCCACGACACGGGCGGGCTGCGGCATCCATCGCCTCCCGCTCCTGCCGCGGCATCCATCGCCTCCCGCGGGCTGCGGCATCCATCGCCTCCCGCGGTCTGCGGCATCCATCGCCTCCGTCGTGTTCAGCAGTCGGCTTCTGCAGCCGTCCGACGGGCCCGCGTGCAGATAGCGACTGCTGAACACGGGCCCCTCTTGTTCAGCAGTCAGTTTCGCCGGCTCGGCGCGACCGCGGGCTGCACTCATCGACTGCTGAACAGGGGGTGGGATGGATGCTGCGGGCCGGCGCCCGCGCGATGATGCACCGGCGACGCGAAGGGCCGGCCCCCGCGATCATGCGAGAGGCCGGCCCTTCGTCAGAGGCCGCGCGCGGCGGCCCCCGAACTCACTTGCGCTTCTGCGCGGCGCGGCGCTCGGCGCGGTTCTGCGGCGCCGCGTCGTTGCCACCCTGCTTCTGCGGGGCCGAGGTCGGCTGGCCGAACGCCCCGCGCGCGGCGGGCTGCTCGGGGGCGGGTGCCTGCGCCGGGGCTTGCGCGGCCTGCGCCGCCGCGGCCGCCTGGCGCACGCGGCTGGTCGCCGCCTGCTGCACCTGGCCGCGGTCGTTGCGCACCTCGACCTCGCCGCCCTCGTTCGAGGCCGAGTATTCGAGCCGTTGGGCGTCTTGCGCGGGGGCCACCAGGCCCTTCGCCTCGACGTCGAGTTCGCCCTCGCCCTGAGCGCGCACCTCGACCTCGAGGTTGTAGAGGTAGCCGACCGACTCTTCCTTGATCTGCCCCATCATGGTCTGGAACATTTGGAAGCCCTCGCGCTGATACTCGACGAGCGGGTCGCGCTGCGCCATGGCGCGCAGGCCGATGCCGTCCTTGAGGTAGTCCATCTCGTACAGGTGGTCGCGCCACCGGCGGTCGAGCACCTGCAGCACGACGCGGCGCTCGAGTTCGCGCATCGCCGGCTCACCGAGCTTCTCCTCACGCTTCTCGTAGGCGATCTTCGCGTCGGAGAGGATCTCGCGCTTGAGCACCTCGGCGGTGATCCGCCCTCTGTTGCCGGCCTCGGCGACGACCTCGTCGATCGTGACGCTGACCGGGTAGAGGGTCTTCAGCTCGGTCCACAGCGCGTCGAAGTCCCAGCTCTCGGTGTGTCCCACCGAGGTGTGCTCATCGATGATCTCGTTGAGCGTGTCTTCGATGAAGTGCTGCACGCGGTCTTCGATGTCGTCGCCCTCGAGCATCTGCCGGCGGTCGGCGTAGATGGCCTCGCGCTGGCGGTTCAGGACGTCGTCGTACTTCAGGACGTTCTTGCGGATCTCGGCGTTGCGCGCCTCGACCTGCGACTGCGCGCTGCGGATCGCGCGGGTGACCATCTTCGACTCGATGGCCACATCGTCGGGGAAGTTCGTGCGCGCGAGGATCGCCTCGGCGGCCCCCGACTGGAACAGGCGCATCAGGTCGTCGGTCAGCGACAGGTAGAAGCGGCTCTCGCCGGGGTCGCCCTGACGGCCCGAACGGCCGCGCAGCTGGTTGTCGATGCGGCGGGACTCGTGGCGCTCCGTGCCCAGGACGTAGAGGCCTCCGGCCTTCACGACGTCTTCGGCTTCGGCATCCACCTTCGCCTTCATGGCCTCGTAGACCTCGTCCCACGCGGCCTCGTACTCGTCCGGGGTCTCCTCCGGGTCGAGCCCGCGCGACTTCATCTCCTGCACGGCGAGGAACTCGGCGTTGCCGCCGAGCATGATGTCGGTGCCGCGGCCGGCCATGTTCGTGGCGACCGTCACGCCGCCCAGGCGCCCGGCGCGGGCGACGATCTCGGCCTCGCGCGCGTGGTTCTTCGCGTTGAGGACCTCGTGCTTGATGCCCTTCTTGGCGAGCATCCGCGAGAGGTACTCGCTCTTCTCGACGCTGATCGTGCCGACCAGCACGGGCTGGCCCTTCTCGTGGCGCTCGGCGATGTCTTCGACGACCTGGATGAACTTGGCCTGCTCATTCTTGTAGACGAGGTCGGGCTTGTCTTTGCGGATCATCGGCTTGTTGGTCGGGATCGGCACGACGCCCAGCTTGTACGTCGACATGAACTCGGCCGCCTCGGTCTCGGCGGTGCCGGTCATGCCCGACAGCTTCTCGTACAGGCGGAAGTAGTTCTGCAGCGTGACGGTGGCGAGGGTCTGGTTCTCGGCCTTGACCGGCACACCCTCTTTGGCCTCGATCGCCTGGTGGATGCCCTCGTTGTAGCGGCGCCCGACGAGGATGCGGCCGGTGTGCTCGTCGACGATCATGACCTCGTCGTTCATGACGACGTAGTCGGTGTCGCGCTTGAACAGGGCGACGGCCTTGATCGAGTTGTTCAGGAACGAGATGAGCGGGGTGTTCGCCGACTCGTAGAGGTTCTCGATGCCGAGGTAGTCCTCGACCTTCTCGATGCCGGGCTCGAGCACGCCGACCGTGCGCTTCTTCTCGTCGACCTCGTAGTCGACGCCGGCTTCGAGGGTCTTGGCGACCTTCGCGAACTCGGTGAACCAACGGTTCGCCTCGCCCGACGACGGGCCCGAGATGATGAGCGGGGTGCGGGCCTCGTCGATGAGGATCGAGTCGACCTCGTCGACGATGGCGTAGAAGTGGCCGCGCTGCACGAGGTCGGACTTCTGCCACGCCATGTTGTCGCGCAGGTAGTCGAAGCCGAACTCGTTGTTCGTGCCGTAGGTGATGTCGGCGTTGTACTGCTCGCGACGCACGTCGGGCGTCTGGCCCGAGATGATCGTGCCGGTCGTCATGCCGAGGGCACGGAACACACGACCCATCAGCTCGGACTGGTACGAGGCGAGGAAGTCGTTGACCGTGATGACGTGCACGCCCTTGCCCGCGATCGCGTTGAGATAGGCGGGAAGTGTGGCCACCAGCGTCTTGCCCTCACCGGTCTTCATCTCGGCGATGTTGCCCAGGTGGAGTGCCGCACCGCCCATGAGCTGCACATCGTAGGGGCGCTGGCCGAGCGTGCGCTTCGCCGCCTCGCGAACCGCGGCGAAGGCCTCGGGCATGAGCTTGTCGAGCGTCTCGCCCTTCTCGTACCGCTCACGGAACTGGGCGGTCTCGTCGCGCAGTTCATCGTCCGTGAGAGCCGAATACTCGTCTTCGAGCGCGTTCACGGCCTTCACGACCTGCGAAAGCCGCCGCAGAACGCGGCCCTCACCGGCGCGAAGAAGTTTCTCGAGAGGATTGGCCACGGAGGATCTCCATCTATCGGGTCGAAGCAATGCGCGGGTTCGAACCCGGACACACCCACCCATGTTATCCATCGGTGACCTTTGAGGGTGCTGGCAGAGGGACGAGTGGATGCCGCGGGCCTGCGTGTGCGGGCGGGGTGCGGATGCCGCGGGCCTGTGCGTCGGCGGGCGGAGTGCGGGATGCCGCGGGCCTGTGCGTCGGCGGGCGGAGTGCGGGATGCCGCGGGCCTGTGCGTCGGCGGGCGGGGTGCGGATGCCGCGGGCCGGCCCGACGCCGAAACCGGGGATTCCTGCCGAAACCGATGCCCTCGCCCCCGGTCTCAGCGGAAATCCCCGGTCTCGGCGGCGTCGACGCTCCGGCGCGGGCCGCGCGCGGCTCTGTACGGCGGGCGGGATGCCGCGGGCCGCGGCGCCGGGCGGCGCTCAGTCCCCCGCCGACGAGTACACGGGCACCGGCGCCGCGGCGCGCGGCTGCAGGCCGGCGACGATCGCGACGACGCCAAGCCCGATCAGGGCGACCGTGCGGCACACCAGCATGAGAGCGCCGTAGGCGAAGAGGGCGCTCGTGTCCAGCGACAGCAGGATTCCGCCGGCCGCGTACTGGCCGAGCGGCGGCACCACGCAGAGCACCAGCGCGATCAGCGGCATGAAGCGGTAGATGCGCGGGATGGCGGCCGCGCGCCACACCAGGACGACCGCGATGACCGCCAGCACCACGGGCACCAGCTGCAGGCTGATCCAGACGATGGCCTTCGCGTCTTCGTTGTCACGGTCGACGGGGGCGTCCAGCAGCGGGACCATCGGCGCCACAATGCGCACGAGCAGCGGCCACACCGCCAGCGTGCACAGCACGATGGTGCCGCCGATCCGCCGTGCGACGACGCTGTCGCGGCCGATCGCGAACAGGACGAGCGCGGCGCACCACAGCGCATCGGCGACGAACGCGACCGCGGTGGTGACGCCCAGCGGTGCGATGGCCTGCCACAGCAGCTCGGGAACGGCGCTGGCCGCCAGACAGATGCCGCCCCACACCCAGGTCGGGCGGACCATTCGTGCGATGTGCGGCGTCGGGGACGTGGCATCCATGCTCCACACGCTATCGGGGCGCGGCGTCAGCCACTCCACGGGTCGAAGACGCGCACCCCCAGCGGCGCGAAGTCTTCGACGTTGCGCGTGACGACGGTGAGGTTGTGGTGCAGCGCCGTGGCCGCGATGAAGGCATCACGCTCGGGGCGCGGGTCGGGGATGTGCATCCGTGCGGCGATGCTCGCGACCGCGGCATCGACCGGCAGCACACGGCCCCGAAAGTCCCGCTCGATCACCTGTTCCGCCCAACGGCGCAGCATCTGCCCCTGAACAGGGTCGGTGCGCTCTTTGCGCGCCACCCCGAGCTCGATCTCGAACACCGTCATGACGCTCACGTAGCTGGCGAGCGGTTCTTGCTGCTTCAACCAACTGCGCACGCGAGCGTTCGGCCGACGCCTGGTCGCCTCACTGACGACATTGGTGTCGACGAGCCAGCTCATGATTCGTCATCGAAGTCGGGAACCTTCGCCACAAAGTTCAGCCGACCCGGCTCCCACTCGATGTCGACGTCGCCGTCGAAGCGCAGAACGTCATACAACGACCGCTGTGTCGGCCTCAGCCGCCGATACTCCTCGAAGGTCATGAGCACATAGGCCGGCTCGCCGCGGTCGGTGATGACCACGGGCTCGGTCTGCGCGGCCCGCTTGGCGGCGCCGACGTCGTGATTGAACTGGCGTGAGGTGATGGATGCCACGGCCGGACCTCGCTCGATGTAACTACGTAACACCATACCTCCGTTCGTGCGCGGTCTGCGCGATGCATCAAAGCTGGCGACGCCCACCGACACCGCGAGCGAGTTGTCCACAGGCTGCGACACGCCGCGCAAGAAACCTCTTCCCTCGGGTTTCTCGGTATGTATATACTCGGCAACTACATACTCGGAAAACACCTACGAGAGGCACCGCAATGTCGGTCAAGCAGAGTCTGCTGGCGATCCTGGATCAGGGCGCCTGCTACGGATACCAGCTGCGCCACGAGTTCGACCGCCGTACCGGGTCGACCTGGCCGCTGAACGTCGGCCAGATCTACAACACGCTCGAGCGCCTCGAGCGCGACGGCCTGGTCGCCAAGGGCGAGACGGACGAGCAGGGGCACGTGTTCTTCGAGATCACGGATGCCGGCAGAGCCGAGGTGCGCTCGTGGCTGGGCTCGCCCGTCGAGCGCGGGCAAGGCACGCGCGACGAGCTGGCGATCAAGCTGTCGCTGGCGGCGACCCTGCCGGGCGTGGATGTGGCCGACGTCATCCAGACGCAGCGCAAGGCCTCGCTCGCCCAACTGCAAGAGCTCAACCGTGCCAAGTACGCCGGTTCCGACCCCGAGGGGCCCGAAGAGCTGGCTTGGTCGCTCGTGGTCGACTCGATGATCTTCGCGGCCGAGGCCGAGGTGCGCTGGCTCGACCACACCGAGCAGCGGCTCGCGATGCGTCCGCACCACGCGATGGGGCTCGAGCTGTCGACCGAGAGGCCCAAGCGGGGGCGGCCGACGGCGAGCGCCGCGGCCGCCGCAGCAGACAAGAGCGAGAAGACGGAGGCGGTCCGATGAGCGAGGCGATCCTGCGGATGGTGGGCGTGAGCCAGCAGTACGGCGTCGGCGAGACGAGCGTCTCGGCCCTGTCGGGTGTCGACCTCGAGGTCGCCCGCGGCGAGCTGGTCGCGATCATGGGCGCGTCGGGTTCGGGCAAGTCGACGCTGCTGTCGATCGCGGGCGGGCTGCAGCATCCCACCGCCGGCGAGGTCATCGTCGAAGGGCGGCACCTCCCCACCGCCTCGCCGCGCGAGCTCGCATTGCTGCGGCGGCGCTCCCTGGGCTTCGTGTTCCAGGACTTCAATCTCATCCCGACCCTCACGGCCCTCGAGAACGTCACGCTGCCGCTGGAGCTCGACGGCTTCCGAGCCCGGCCGGCACGCCGTGCGGGTCGGGATGCGCTCACCTCGGTGGGCCTCGACGACAAGTTCGACGCCTACCCCGATGACCTGTCGGGCGGCCAGCAGCAGCGCGTCGCCATCGCCCGCGCCGTGGTGGGCGGGCGGCGGCTGATCCTGGCCGACGAGCCGACCGGGGCGCTCGACTCGGTCACCGGCGAGCTGGTCCTGAAGGTGCTGCGCACGCGGGTGGATGCCGGAGCCGGCGCCATCCTCGTCACCCACGAGCCGCGCCACGCGGCGTGGGCCGACCGCATCGTCTTCCTGCGCGACGGGCGCATCGTCGATGAGACGCGCCGCGACGGCGTCGAGGTGCTGGTGGAGGTGCCGGCGTGAGGCCGGCGCGCGTGGCATCCCGGCCCTCGCCTCGGGCGAGGGCAATGGCCGAAGCGAGGATGCTTTCGCGGGTACCGGCCCTCGCCCCGGCAGATCTCCTCGCCTCAGGCGAGGATGAGGGTGGATGCCGCGGCCCGCGGCCCGTCGCCGTGCTGCGTTGCGTGCACATCGGGGCCGCACGATGAGCGCCCGACCGAGCGCGTGGGCGCGCTGGCGGGTGGACCTGCGCCTGGCCCGGCGCCACGTCTGGCGCGCACGAGGGTCGAGCGCACTGGTGGCGGTTCTCGTGATGCTGCCGGTGCTGGCCCTGACCGGCGGCGCGGTGGCCTGGCAGAGCATGCAAGCCTCGCCCGAACAGACGGCGACGATGGGCCTCGGGCAGAACCAGGCCTGGATCGAAGTGACCGGCGGCCCCGACCCGAGCCGCTGGCAGGCGATCGACGAGCCGGGGTACAGCCAGATCGCCCTCGACCCTGACACGGGCGCGACCGTGAACCCCACCCTGCCGGCGCCCACGAGCCCGAAGGATGTGCTTCCCGCCGGCACGAAGACCATCGAGGTCACGTACGGCGGCAGCACCTATCTGAAGACGGCGACCGGCACCGCGCACATCGCAACGACCACCGGCCCCGTCTGGGATCCCGTCTTCGCAGGCCGTTACACCGTGCTCGAGGGCACGGCTCCGACATCCTCGTCTGACGTCATGGTCACCCCCGGACTGTTGGCCCGGCTCGGCACGCGCATCGGCGGCACCGTCACCCTCCCCGACAAGGGCACCACGCTGACGATCACCGGCACCATGCGCGCGCTCAACCAGAACCCGAGCGACGACGAACTGTTCCTGCCGCAGCCGGGCGATCTGCTCACCGACGCGGGAGTCACCCGCTGGTACACCCCCGGCTGGCAGCCGGACTACCCCGAGTTGCAGAAACTGAACCACGCCGGATTCGTCGCGTTCGCGCGCGACCTCGTCATCCATCCACCGACGGGTGCGCACGTGATCTTGGCCGACCCGGGCTCGGTCTGGACGCTCGTCCTCATGGGCATCGTCGCCGCCGCGTTCGCCGGCTACCTCGTCGTGCTCTTGGCCGGTGCCGCGTTCGCGGTCTCGGCCCGACGTCAGGCACGATCGCTCGCGGTGGCCGCCAGCGTCGGAGCGACGAGGGGGCACGTGTTCCGCGTCGTGCTTCTGCAGGGGGCCGTCCTGGGGCTGGTCGGCGGCATATCCGGGTTGCTGCTGGGGCTGGGCGCGACGGCCGCGCTGCACGCACTGTTCGATGACGGGGTGGCCGGCTCGTTCCCCACCGGCTGGGGCTGGAAGGTGCCCTGGCTGCTCGTGATCGCGATCCTGGCATTCGCCGTGCTGGTCGGCACGCTGTCGGCGATCGCACCCGCACGGGCCGCGACCCGCGGCGACGTACTGGGGGCGCTGCGCGGTTCGCGACGACCCGCGAAGCTGAACCCCCGCCGCCCCCTGTGGGGGCTGGGGCTCATGATCGTCGGCGTGGCGGCGGCCATCGTCGGCGGGCTCGGGATCGCCGCCCTCAATGCACAGAAGGTCATCGACTACGACACACCGTGGCGCACCATCTCGGTGTGGGCGATCGTCATCGGCCCCCTGCTCTTCCAGATCGGCATGATCATCGGCGGGCACTGGACGCTGGCCTTCCTCTCCCGCGGACTGTCGCGGCTGGGCTTGGGGGCGCGACTGGCGAGTCGGGATGCCGCGGCCAACCCCTCGAGGGTCGTGCCGGCCTTCGCGGCGATCGCGGCATGCGTGTTCGTGGCATCCCTCGCCCTCTCGATGTCGGCGATGACGGCGGATGGCAGCGCGCGCACCTACCTGTGGAACGGCCATCGCGGTGCGGTCGCGGTATCGCTGTCGGGCGATGACACGGCGACGAACGCCGATGCCTACATCGACGCGGCGCGCTCGGTGCTCGCACCGTCGAAGCCCGCGGCGACCGCTGTCGTCTGGAGCCCGGCCGCCCCCACCGTCGACCCCGACACGGGAGAGCCGAAGAACCCCGAGGATCGTGTCTGGACGGTCGCCACCCCTGATACCGCCGAGAACTGCGATGGCTGCGGCGACATGTGGCAGTACATCGGCGGTCCGGATCTGAAGATCGTTGCTGCGGAAGATCTGGCGACGATCCTCGGTCGCGATCTATCGGCCGCAGACCTCGCCTTCTACGAGAACGGGGGCGCGCTCTACCTCGGGGGAAGCGGTCTCAGCCATGAGAGCGCGACGATCGTGGAGTGGGCGGCGTCCACAGAGTTCGCCTACTCGACGTCGGAGAAGGGTGAACCGGACGCGAAGCACACGATTCGGGTGCGCGATGTCACGCTGCCGAACCCTCAGTCCGACGATGCGCTGTACGTCGCGCCGGCCACGGCGCACCGACTCGGCATGGCATTGCAGGCGCAGACGATGTTCGCGTCGTATGCCGAGATGCCGACGACGGCGGTCATGGACTCCATGACCGAGAACGCGGGCAACATGCGCATCGGCCACGAAGGGTCGATCACCGTGTCGCTGGAGAAGGGGCCGCAATCGACCACGCCGATCCTGTGGATCATCACCGCGGCGACGATGGTGCTCGTTCTCGGTGCGGGCGCGATCTGCCTGGGGCTCGCGCGGTTCGAGCGCCGCCCCGACGACGCCACGCTCTCTGCGGTGGGGGCAGGCCCCGGCATCCGGCGCGCGGTCAACGCCTGGCAGGCGGTGGTCGTGGTCGGCATCGGCACGGTGGTCGGCACCGTCGCGGCCTTGATCCCCACTTGGGGCATCGCCCAGACGTCAGCAGATTTCCTGCGGTTCTCGGCGACCCCGTGGCTGTGGCTGGGGATCATCGCCGTGGGGCTGCCGGCGGCCGTGGCCGCGGCATCCTGGCTCATCCCGCCCCGCACACCCGACCTCACCCGCCGGACGGCGATCGCATGAGCCGCGGCGGGCCGGGGTCGGACCCCGTTCGGGGATGCCCCTCTTGTTCGGCAGTCACTTCTGACCGGCATTTCGCGATCGGGCCCGCAGATAGCGACTGCTGAACGGAAAGGCCTCTTGTTCAGCAGGCGATTTCTGCAGGCGGTCGGCGGCGCGGCTTGCAGATCGTGACTGCCGAACGCGGGCGCCGCGAAGGCGGGAAGAGTGGATGCCGCGGGCACCGGCCGTTCGTCTCGCTTCACTCCTCGCTCAGGGACCTATACCCAGCCACGAAAGCCGGCGGCGCCGGTGACGATCCACCGTGGCCCTGCCATGCCGACATGGTGGCACGCGCGCGTTCAGTCGTCACAGATGACGGTTTTCACGCGCCAAAACGGTCATCTGTGACGACCGAATTTCGCGCCGTCGATTCAGTCGTCACAGATGACGGGTTTCCCGCGCAATAACGGTAATCCGTGACGACCGAACGACGGCGGATGCCGCGGCCCGAGCGCCGCGCGCGTTCGGTCGCGCTCCCCTCACGATCCGAGGAACTCTGACGGGATGCCGCGGTGCGTGTGCAGCACGCGATGGACGCGCACGGCATCGTCATCGACCGTGTAGACGACGACGCACGGAAACCGTCGCAGCGCGAGACTGCGCACCTCATCGACGCCGATCTCCACCGCGAGGCGCGTCGATCCGATCCACGGCTGCTCGGCCAGCACATTGCGCGCGGCCTCGAGCGCGTCGATGAACCCGAACGCAGCGTCGGGTGCGCCCTCGGTCGCGTAGTACGACACGGCCTCGGCGATGTCATCATCCGCGCGGCGAGAGGTGACGACGCGATGCGATGTCACCTCTGCGCGCCGTGTGCCTGTTCGCGCAGACGGTCGAAGTAAGCGGCATCCATCTCCGATCCCTCGGGCGACGCCATGCCTTCGACCACGAGTGCGCGCACGCGCGTGCGGCTCTGCTCGCGACGGATCAGATCGCGCACGAACTCGCTGTTCGTGCCGTACCCGCGCTCGCTGACCTGCGCCTCGACGAACTCCTTCAACCCCTCGGGCAGCGAGATGTTCATGGTGGTCACGCGTTCAGGATAGCTACGTTGGCAAGATTTGTCATCGGGCGATCCCGCGGCACGCGCGGCGCCTCGTTCAGCAGTCACTTCTGACCGGTGTTCGGCAACCGCACCCGCAGAAGCTGACTGCCGAACAGGGGGCACCGAGTTCAGCAGGCGATATCTGCAGGCCGTCGGCGGCGCGGCGTGCAGATCGTGACTGCTGAACGTGGATGCCGCGGCATCACGCGCGTTCAGTCGTCACAGATGACGGCTTTCACGCGGCAGAACGGTCATCTGTGACGACCGAATTTCGCGCAGTCGATTCAGTCGTCACAGATGACGGGTTTCCCGCGCAAAAACGGTAATCCGTGACGACCGAACGGCGGCGGGGCGCCGCGGCACGCGACGAAGAGTGGATGCCGCGGCCGAGCCCAGGCCCGCGGCATCCACCCCTACTTCGTCACCTCGAAGATGCCGTGGGCGCCGCGCTCGGCGTCGATCATGAAGTGCGACACGAACGGGTAGTGGCCGGCCTCGGGGAACGTCAGCTCGACGAACCCGCCCTGCGCGGGCATCAGCCCCAGGGCCTGCGACCCGGTGTCGGTCGCTCGGTCGATCAGGTACCGGCCCTCGCTCCACACGGTGTCGAACTGTCCGCCCACGATGTGGAAGCTCGTCGACCGGTTCGGTCCGGCATCGAGCACCCAGACGCGCACCCGCTCGCCGACCTTAGCCGTCAGCGGCGCGTGGTCGTACTGGTTCGCGTAGCCGTTGAACACCACGAGATCGGGCTCGTCGGCCGCGATCTTGTCGGTGTCGACGCTGCCCCCGTCATGCGAGCCCAGGTAGTACTCCCCCTGCACGAGCACGTACGACTCGTCGACGGCCGGCAGATCCTTGGGCTCGATGACCACGGCGCCGTACATGCCGTTCGCGATATGTGCGGTCATCGGCATCGTCGAGCAGTGGTACATCCAGATGCCCGAGCGGGTCGCCGTGAACGTGTAGGTCAGGCTCTCGCCCGGCGCGATCGTGCGCATCGGCTCGTCGGGCGCGAGAGATCCGGCATGGAAGTCGATCGAATGCCCCATGTCGCCGTCGTTGACCAGGGTCACGACGAACGTGTCACCGACCCTTCCGTGCAGCACCGGCCCGGGAGCCGTGCCGTTGTAGACCCACAGCGTCTGCGTGACGCCGGGGGCCACCTCGATCTTCTTGTCGGTGACGGTCATGGTCACCTTGCGCGTGACCGGGCCCGACGACGCCTCGAGCGCCGGCAGCTTCGCGTTGTACGGCTCGAAGCCCGCGCCCGGAGAGGCCGACAGGTCGATCCCCGAGGCCGACCCCATGTCCATGTCGCCCATGTCGTGGTCGGTCGCCGTCGGCGACGGAGTGGATGCCGCGGCCCCCGTCACCGTCACCGTCATGGTCATGCCGAGCTGCTTGTGGCCGATGATCGAGCACCAGCCGTCGAGGTCGGCGGTGATGACGCCCACGTCGATCGTCTCGCTCTCGCCCGGCGACAGACGGTGGCCGGCGACGCCGTTGGAGAACACGAGGTCGTGCACCATCGACGTGTCGACGTTGGTCAGCTCGATCTTCAGCCGGGTGCCCGCGGGCACCTCGATCGTGTTCGGTGTGTACTTGTAGCTCGTCGCCTGCACCTGCACGACCTTGACCGGCGCGTTCGCATCGCCCGCCCCGGCCGTCGAGCCCCAGCCGAGCGAGACGGGGTCGAGCGCCGCGGTGACTGCGACGGCCAGCACGACCGCGAGCAACCCGGCGACGGCCTGACCCGCGCGGTGCGGCTTGTCGCCCTCGGGCGTGATCGGTCCGTGCGGGCGGTCGCCCGACGCCATGCCGGCCTTGGTCGCCGCCAGCCCCTCGCCCGACTTCTTGGCACGGCTCTGCGCGCGCATGCCGAGCAGCATGAGCACGAGGAACGACGCCATGGCGACGAAGGAGAGGAGGGATGCCACGACCCGCATGAGGCTCGACACGGGCAGCGCGCACACGACGAGTCCGGCGTTGGCGACGGCGATGCGCAGCGCCCCGCCGCGATCGAACACCGCCGTGCCGATGCGCACCGGGGTGGGGCCGCCTCCCAGCACCACGGGAATGAGGTAGCTGAGCGCGCCCAGCAGGACCTGGGCGGCGAACCCGGCGGCCAGGAACGGGACGATCTGGTCCACGGCGTCCTGCACGGCATCGAAGCCCGCACCGGAGTGGAACGCGACGGCCGTCGCGACGATGAGCCAGAGGACGCAACCGATCCACCACAGCACGCCCATGCCGATCGACAGGGCCGAGAAGCTGCGCGGCGGTGTCTGACGGGCGGCGCGCCACAGCGACACCCCGATGATCGACAGTCCCACGACGTAGCCGAGCAGTCCGATGACCAGAACGGGCAGCAGCTCGGCAGCCGCACCAGCCGCGGCGACCAGCACCGCGACCGCGAGCACCGGCAGGGCACGGGCGGCCCCGACGGCGGCGTGCTCGTCGGCGCGCGTGCGCAGGATCGTCGGCCACAGCGTCACGAGGGTGCCGGCCACGGTCAGGCCGATCCACCCGAGCACGTTGAGGATCGCGTGCGAGAGCACGAGGTTCGCCGCCGAGTCGTCGTGCGCGAGCCACGCGCCCAGCGCCGCGCCGATCGGCAGGATGGCCGCCGACGTGATGTAGTAGCGGATCGTCTTGCCGAACCGACCCGGCAGGCTC
>Ga0180219_1000071_pt1 | contig 139094 bp, 118 predicted proteins | sample eDN3rd30CBELigMG_FD_151338 | JGI IMG/M metagenome (GOLD analysis project Ga0180219, IMG submission 151338) | Enriched Miracle-Growth compost microbial communities from Emeryville, California, USA - eDNA 3rd pass 30_C BE-Lig MG (version 2)... ...
CCGGTCGGGCTACGCCCGCCCTCCGCCGCACGCAGCGCAAGGCCATCCTCAACAAACCAGCATCATATCCGATAAGGGGGTCCCTCTTCGACGCCGATCGGGGGTCCCTTTTGCGCGCCGATTGACACCCATACCCCCGACAGCGCGTGCCTCGCGCTGGGCCGCGAGCCCGACCTGCCGCCCCCCGACGCCTGGACGGCCGTCGTGCTGCTGTTTCACGATCATGAATGGGAACGCGAGGCGCTGAAATGGGCGCTGCGCAGCGAGGCGTTCTACATCGGCGCGCAGGGCGGCGCCGTCGCCCGCGAGCGGCGCCTCGCCGAACTGCGCGCAAGTGATATTCCCGACGAAGAGCTGGACCGCATCGTCAGCCCCATCGGTCTGTTCGCGAAAGCCCGCAATCCGACCAGCCTGGCATTGTCCGCCTTGGCGGAGATCGTCGCGCGCTACGACCGGCTGAAAGCGCGGCCATGACCGTCGGCATCTATGTGCTGGCCGCGGGCCGGGGCAAGCGCTTCGGCGGGCCCAAGCTGGACGCACCTTGCGCCGGGCGGCCGTTGGGCGCCTGGGCCTTGCGGGCGATCGAAGATGCGGCCGTCGCCCCCGGCCTGCTCATCGTTCCGCCGGTCGTTCCCCGCTTCGCCGAAGAGGCCCGGGCGCGCGGCTGGATGCTCGCCAGGAACGGCAATGCCGATCGTGGCCTCTCCACATCGCTGGCGCTCGCCATCCGGAACGCCGAACGGGCCGGTCATCGGGCGGCCTGCATCTTTCTGGCCGACATGCCGCTGATCGGCGAGCGTCACATCCGCTCGATCGTCTCTGCCGGTTCCCCCGATCAGTCGGTGGCGACGCTCTACCCCGATCGCCGGCTCGGCGTTCCGGCGCGCTTTCCGCGCGCGCTGTTTCCGACGCTCGCCACGATGCCGTCAGGGGGCGGCGCCTCGGCGCTCCTCGCCGATCAGTCCACCCTCGTCATCATGACGGATTTCGGGAATCTTCACGACGTCGACGACCGGACGGGTCTGTCGCATGGCGAGACGATCCTTCAAGAGCGCGAGCGCGCCGCCGCATTGGCATAGACGGGCTTCGCCGTCGAAGGATCTGCTATCCCCGCACCCGGAAATCGCGCGGCGTATAAAGCGACAGTGCCGGCCCGACGATCCCGGCGACCAGCTCCAGCCGTGCGACGACATCGGGATCGAGCGCGAAATTCCGCCCCAGGGCAATATGGAGCGTCTCGCCCGTCACGGGATCGCCGGTCGCAACGATCACCCGTCCCCGCGCGCCCTCGCGACGTTCCAGGATTCGCGCCATTTCCTCGACCGCGCTCGCCAGATCGACGCGGCAATCGAGCTGCAGCGCCGCGCTCGCCGCGATGTCGGACAGCGGCTGCGCCCCGCGCACCGTGACGCGCGGCGTCTCCTCGCCCTCCAGCAGGTCGAGTTCGACCGACAGCAGCGCACAGCCGCCATCGGCCGCCAGCGATTCGAGGACCTTCCCCGCCCCTTCGTCGAAGCAGCTCGACTGGAACTGACCGCTGCGGTCGGACAAGGTCAGGTTCAGGAAGCGGTTGCCGCGCTGCGACACGCGCGGGCGGGCGCTTTCGACCATCGCCGCCATCGTCGCCGGCACCCGCGTTCCCGGCGTCATCACGACGCTCTCGCAGATATCGCCATAGGTGCGCGCGCCGCGCGCGGCGACGATCGCCTGATATTGCTCGACCGGATGCGCCGAGAAATAAAAGCCGAACGCCTCCTTCTCACGCGTCATCCGCTCGCCGAGCGTCCAGGGTTCGGCGGCGGGAAGCTGGAGCACCGGTGCGAGGTCGATATCGCCGCCGAACAGTCCGCCCTGTCCGGTCGAGCGCTCGTGCGCCGAGCTGTTGGCGCAGGCGAGCAGCGCCTCGGCGCCCGCGAAGGCGCGCGGCCGGTCGGGCTCGATGCAATCGAACGCCCCTGCTCCCGCCAGCGCCTCGATCTGCCGCCGGTTGAGCAGCTTGGGATCAATCCGCTCCGCGAAATCGTCGAGGCTCGCGAAATCGCCGCGCGCCCGCCGTTCGGCGACCAGCGCCTCCATCGCCTTTTCGCCCACGCCCTTCAGCGCGCCGAGCGCATAGCGCACCGTCAGCCCCTCATCCGCGCGTCCGACCGAGAAATCGGCTTCGCTTTCGTTCACCGATGGCGGCGCCACCGCGATGTCGAGCCGCCGCATGTCGTCGATGAACACCGACAATTTGTCGGTCTGGTGGCTGTCGAACGACATGGAGGCGGCGAAGAATTCGTGCGGATGATGCGCCTTCAGCCACGCCGTCTGATAGGAGAGCAGCGCATAGGCCGCGGCGTGGCTCTTGTTGAAGCCATAGCCGGCGAACTTGTCGATCAAGTCGAACAGTTCGTTCGCGGTTTTCGCGTCGATCCCGTTATGCTCGCCGCAGCCCGCGACGAAGGTCTCGCGCTGCGCGTCCATCTCGGCCTGGATCTTCTTGCCCATCGCGCGGCGCAGCAGGTCGGCGCCGCCGAGGCTGTAGCCGGCCAGGATCTGCGCTGCCTGCATCACCTGTTCCTGATAAACGAAGATGCCATAGGTTTCGGCAAGGATGCCTTCGAGCAGCGGGTGCGGATAGGCGATCGCCTCGCGCCCGTTCTTGCGCGCGCCGAACAGCGGGATATTGTCCATCGGACCCGGCCGATAGAGCGCGACGAGCGCGATGATGTCGCCGAAATTGGTCGGCTTCACCGCCGACAGCGTCCGCCGCATCCCTTCGGATTCGAGCTGGAACACCCCGACCGTGTCGCCGCGCTGGAGCAGTTCGTAGACGCCCGGATCGTCCCACGCGAGCTGGTCGAGATCGACGTCGACCCCGCGCAGCGCGAGCAGCCGCCGCGCCTCCTTCAGCACCGACAGCGTCTTGAGGCCAAGGAAGTCGAACTTCACCAGCCCCGCGGTCTCGACATATTTCATGTCGAACTGCGTCACCGGCATGTCCGAGCGCGGGTCGCGATAGAGCGGGACGAGCTGATCGAGCGGCCGGTCGCCGATCACCACGCCCGCCGCGTGGGTCGAACTGTGCCGCGGCAAACCTTCCAGTTGCCGCGCCATGTCGAACAGCCGCCGCACCCCGTCGTCCTGCTTATATTCGGTCATCAGCTCGCTGACGCCGTTCAGCGCGCGTTCGAGCGTCCAGGGGTCGGTCGGATGGTTCGGTACCAGCTTCGCCAGCCGGTCCACCTGGCCATAGCTCATCTGGAGGACGCGGCCGGTGTCCTTGAGCACCGCGCGCGCCTTCAGCTTTCCGAAGGTGATGATCTGCGCGACGGTGTCGCGGCCGTATTTCTCCTGCACATAGCGGATCACCTCGCCGCGCCGCGTTTCGCAGAAGTCGATGTCGAAGTCGGGCATCGACACGCGCTCGGGGTTCAGGAATCGCTCGAACAGAAGGCCGAGTTTCAGCGGATCGAGGTCGGTGATCGTCAGCGCCCAGGCGACGACCGAACCGGCACCCGAGCCGCGCCCCGGCCCGACCGGAATATCGTGCGCCTTCGCCCATTTGATGAAGTCGGCAACGATCAGGAAGTAACCGGGAAAGCCCATCTGGGTGATGACGCCGATCTCGTAATCGAGCCGCGCGACATAGGCATTCCGCTCTTCCTCGCCGAGGTCGGGATAGAGCGCCAGCCGCGCCTCCAGTCCGGCATGGGCATCGCGCGCGAGCTGTGCCGCCTCGCCCTCGCGGTCGCCGGCGAGGCTCGGCAGGATCGGCTTGCGCTTGGGCGCCATGAAGGCGCAGCGCTGCGCGATGACCAGCGTGTTGCGGATCGCCTCGGGCAGGTCGGAGAAGGCATCCTCCATCGCCTCGGCGGATTTCAGCCACGCTTCCGGGTTCGAGGCGCGCCGGTCCTCGCTTTCGACATAGGCCGATTGCGCGATGCACAGCATCGCGTCGTGCGCGGGGTGGAACTGCGGTTCGACGAAGTTGGCAGGGTTGGTCGCGACCAGCGGCAGTGCGCGCGCATAGGCCAGGTCGATCAGCGCCTTTTCGGCCGCCGCTTCGGTCGCGTCGCCGCGCCGCGACAGCTCGACATAGAGACGCCCGCCGAACAGCGCCTCGAGCTGCTCGACATAGTCCTCCGCCGCGCTCTGCTGTTCGCCCGCGAGCAGCCGCGCGAGCGCGCCCTCGCCGCCGCCGGTCAGGCAGATCAGCCCGTCGGTCCGGCCCGCGAGCGCCGACAGCGCGACATGCGGCTCCTGCTCGATCGGCCGGTCGAGGTGCGCCGCCGACACCAGCGCGCAGAGATTGTTGTAGCCCGTCTCGTCCTGCGCATAGAGCGCCAGCCAGTCGATCATCGGCGCGCCGTTCGCCAGCCGCTGCCCCGGCCGCGCGATGCTCAGGAAGGCACCGACGATCGGCTGCACCCCCGCCGCCTTGCACGCCTCGCCGAACGCCATGACGCCGTAGAGCCCGTTGCGGTCGGCCACCGCGACCGCCGGAAACCCCCGCTCGCGCGCCGCTTTCGCAATGGCTTTCGGGTCGATCGCCCCCTCCAGCATGGTGAAGCTGGAAAAGACGCGCAGGGGAACGAAGGGGCTGTAGGCCATGCGGGCGACGCTAGGCGGGCGGGGCGATTCGGGGAAGGGCCTACTCACCGTCCCGCAAGCGGGATGGGCAGCGAGACTTACGGGCTCGCTCGTTAGTCGCGATAAGGTGGGTCATACTGCACAACGGTTAAAGGATTTTGAGCAGAGCGGGCGGAAGCCGTGAAGAAAAAAGATATACCGGTCATTCGCCACGACATCACTATCGCCTATAAGTCACCCCTCGGACGCACCGAGCGTCAGCTTTAATTTGAAGATAGCTCATGGACGCGAAACAGATTGTTGAAGCCTATCATTGGCAGCGTGGTCTTGGCCATGAGATGATTCAGACGCCAAATGGCAGGATCATAGCCAATAGGGCTCAACCCGATGTATGGGATGCTAATCATGCGAGCGCCGTGACCGCCGAAAGCCCCGGCGACATCGACGACTTGCTGACGAATATGAATCGACACCTTTCGCATACACAATGGCGCGTCGTGCACACGGACCCTTTCACGCCAGACCCGTTCGTAGCCCGTCTGGCGCTCGACGGATATGTCGAGCAGCCTCCGACCATCCAGATGGTGCTGGAACAAAATCTGCGGCCGACACGCGACATCGATATGGCTTCCATCGAGACCGAAGCGGACTGGCAAATGCTTGCGGCATTGGTCCGCCGCGATCACGAGGAAGGTGCGCGGAGTGGTGGCAGAATCCTATCGTCGGACGTGACGGAAGGCATCATCGCCGGCTATCGTGCCAAGAACGGGCCATATCGTTTCCATCTCGCTCGGATTGATGGTGAGCCGGTCGCCTATGGCGCGCTCGCAGCCGCACCATCGGGCGCCGGAATGATCGAAGATTTGTTTACGCTCCCGGCCTATCGGCAGCGCGGCATCGCTTCGGCGATGATCACCCAATTCGCGACCGCACTGGAAGAACAGGGTTGCACCAGCGTCTTCATCGGCGCGATAGCCGGCGAACAGGCGCAGCATCTATATGCAAAGCTGGGTTTTCGGCCCGTGATGGTGACGCGCTGCTGGGTTCGCCGAATGCCATAGAGTCGGTTACGATCGCCGTCGATACTCCCACCCGCATGGGGGGCGCTACCCCAGCAATTCCTCGATCTCTTTCCTCAACTGCTCGGGCTTCGTCGTCGGCGCATGGCGCGACACCACCTGCCCCTCGCGGTCCACAAGGAATTTGGTGAAATTCCACTTGATCCCGCTGCCGAGCAGGCCGGTCTGCTCTTTCTTCAGATGCTTGAAGATCGGGTCCGCCGCGTCGCCGTTGACGTCGATCTTGGCCATCAACGGGAAGGATACGTCATAGGTCAGCGAACAGAAGTTTGCGATCTCGTCGGCGTCGCCCGGCTCCTGCGCCCCGAACTGGTTGCACGGAAAGGCCAGCACCTCGAACCCGCGATCCCTGTAGTCACGATATAGCGCCTCGAGTTCGGCATATTGGGGCGTGAAGCCGCATTTCGACGCGGTGTTGACGATCAGCAGCACCTTGCCGCGATACGCCGCCATCGGCTGTGTCCCGCCGCCTGGCAGCGGCGCCGAAAGATCGTAAAATGCCATTTGCGTTCCCCTCCAACCCCCTCCCCTTCAGGGGAGGGGCAGCGAGACTTGGCAGCTTGCTGCCTAGTCGCAGCGGGGTGGGCCGCAACGCCTCGGCTCTGCCCACCCCGCTGCGAGTAACGAGCAAGCTCGTAACTCTCGCTGCCCCTCCCGCAAGCGGGAGGGGTTAACGGTTGGAAACTACCCCTCGATATGCCCTTCGTGCAAGCGCCACACGCGGTCCATCTTCGCCGCCAGCCGCTCATTGTGCGTCGCGACCAGCGCCGCCGAGCCGTGATCGCGCACCAGCTTGACGAACTGGTCGAACACACGGTCGGCGGTGGCCTCGTCGAGGTTGCCCGTCGGCTCGTCGGCGAGCACCAGCAGCGGCCGGTTCGCCAGCGCGCGCGCCACCGCGACGCGCTGCTGCTCGCCGCCCGACAGCTTGCTCGGCTTGTGGTGCAGCCGCTCGCCAAGCCCCAGTCGGCCGAGCAGGTCGGCGGCGCGCTCCTCGGCTTCGGCCTGCCCGGCGCCGCGGATGAGCTGCGGCAGCACGACATTCTCGATCGCGGTGAAATCGGGAAGCAGGTGGTGGAACTGATAGACGAAGCCGATCTTCTCGCGCCGCGTCTTCGTCCGCTCGCCCTGGCCGAGGCGCGTGACATCTTCGCCGTCGATGCGGATCGTCCCCTCAAAGCCGCCCTCGAGCAGGCCGACCGCCTGCAGCATCGTCGACTTGCCCGATCCCGAGGGGCCGAGCAGCGCGACGATCTCGCCGCGCTTCAGCTCCGCATCGATGCCGCGCAGCACGTCGATCGTCACCCCGGCCTGGGTGAAGCTGCGCCTCAGATCGGTCAGTTCAAGCGTCGCGTCAGTCATAGCGCAGCACCTGGACCGGGTCGGTGTTCGCGGCCTTGAATGCGGGGTAGAGCGTCGCGAGGAAGCTGAACAGGATCGCCATCACCGCGATGCCGACGATCTCGACCGGGTCGGGTTTCGACGGCAGCTCGGTCAGGAAGCGGATCGACGGGTCCCATAGCGGCTGTCCGGTCAGGAACTCGGCGCCGCGGAGCACCCCCTGGCGGAAATAGAGCAGCGAAAAACCGATGATCATGCCGACCGCGGTGCCCGCAATGCCGATCGACAGGCCGATCGCCATGAAGATGCGCAGCACCGCGTCGCGCGGCGCGCCCATCGTGCGCAATATCGCCATGTCGCGCGTCTTGGCACGCACCAGCATGATCAGCGACGACACGATGTTGAAGGCCGCGACGAGGACGATCAGCGACAGGATCACGAACATCGCGACGCGCTCGACCGACAGCGCCTCGAACAGGCTGCTGTTCATCTGCCGCCAGTCGGTGACGACCGCCTGCGCCGCGACCTTCTCGCGCAGCGGCTCCAGTATCTCGCCGACCTTGTCGGGGTTGGTGGTCTTGACCTCGATCATCCCGACCTGATCGCCGGTGAGCAGCAGCAGTTGCGCATCCTCCATCGGCATGACGACGAACAATTTATCGAAGTCGTAAATTCCGATCTCGAAGATCGCCGACACGCGATAGCCGATCTCGCGCGGCACGGTGCCGAAGGGGGTCGAGCGCCCGGCGGGGTTGATGATCGTGATCGTCGATCCGACCTGCGCGCCCAGATTGCGCGCCAGTTCGCTGCCGATCGCGACATTGCCCGATCCGGGCGTCAGCGTGTCGAGACTGCCCTGCAGCACCTTGCCGTTGAGGATCTCGTTCCGCTTGATATCGGACACCAGCATGCCGCGCACCAATATGCCCTCGACCCGGCCGTTCGAGGTGCCGAGCAGGGGCTGCTCGATCAGCGGCGTCGCCGAGGTCACGCCCGGCGTCGCGCGCGCCTGTTTCAACACCTCCTGCCAATTGTCGAGCCGCCCGCCGAAGCCCTGCACGACCGCATGGCCGTTGAGGCCGACGCTCTTCTCGAACAGGTCGGCGCGCACGCCGTTCATCACGCTCATCACGACGACGAGCGCCGCGACGCCCAGCATCACCGCGACGAAGCTGAACGCCGCGGCGACGAAGATGAACCCTTCGCCCCGCTGCGGCAGCATATAGCGTTTGAAGATGGCGCGTTCGTAAGGACGCAGGAGCATGAGGGTCTTGGGTTCCTTGACGCGGCCGAAACGGCGGATTGCCTGCCGCTTTAGGGGGCCGATGCGCCGCTGGCAATGGTCTGCCGCGCCCGACACTCTTTGCGAACGATTCGCAAAATATGTTGCCGATCCGCCACAGCAGGATGCAAAAGCATCGCCGAACCCGTCCCGAAGCGTGACAAAGCGCCTCCTTGCTCCTAGCGACGGGGTTCTGGTTCAACGCGGCCCAAAGGCCCGGCTCCAGGGAGTGCAGGTCCTTCGCCGGCCTGCATCAAGGGGGATGGCGACGTTCGTCACAGGCGCCCGGGTCTCGAAGGAGGCCCGGGCGTTGTGATTCCGGTGTCCTGCAAGCTTTGAGGCAGTAAACGAACAAAAGCCCTCTCCCCTTCAGGGGAGAGGGTTGGGAGAGGGGGAGTCACTCCAAGCCCCCTCTCAACTCCGGCTAGCCGAACAAGCCGGCAAGCCTTCATATCTCTCCCCTGAAGGGGAGAGAGCAATCACCCCGCCCCTCGCCGCCCCTCACCCTTCGACCTCGCTGATATCCTCCAGCATCTCGGGATCGAGCACCCGCACCCGCCCCTGTTCGAGCGCAATCACGCCCGATTCCTCCCATGCGCGCAATTGGCGGTTGATATGCTCGCGGCTCATCCCGGCGAAATTGCCGAGTTCGGTCTGGCTCAGCTCGACGCGATGTGACGCCTCGACATCCTTGCGAATCAGCCGCTTCAGATAGCGCGCAAGCCGGGGGCCGGAGGCATAGGCGCGGTCGCTTTCGATCGTCTGGTCGGCGGTGCGCAAGCGCCGCGCGAGCTGCTGCATGAGCGACCAGGCGAAATCGGGATGGCTGGTCACGAAATCGCGCATCGCATTGCGCCCGAGCTGAAGCGCCGTGCCCGCGCTCGTCGCGATCACCGACGCGGTGCGTTCGCCGCCGTCGAGCAGCGCGATCTCGCCCAGCACCGCGCCGGGCTCGGCATAGGCGAGCACGATCTCGCGTCCGTTCGCGGTCAGCATCGACACGCGCGCATTGCCCTCGGTCAGGATCAGCAGGCTGTCGCCCGCCTCGCCCTGGCTCAGCAGTTCCTTGCCGCGCGCAAAGCGGATTTCCACCGCGCGGCCCGCGATATCGGCCCAATCCTCGACGGTCAGGCCGGAAAAGATGCTGTCGGGGTCCTGCAGTCCGGCGAGTTTCGCATGATCCATCGGCCCCGTCTCCCTTTGCCGGTCAGACCAGCCGGCTCTGCTTCACCGCCGCCTCGATGAACCCCTTGAACAGCGGATGCGGGTCGAAGGGCTTGGATTTCAGCTCGGGGTGGAACTGCACCCCGATGAACCAGGGATGGTCCGGCCGCTCGACGATTTCGGGCAGCATGCCATCGGGCGACAGGCCTGAAAAGACCAGACCGCCCTTTTCCAGCCGGTCGCGATAGGCGCCGTTCACCTCGTAACGGTGGCGGTGGCGTTCGCTGATCGCGTTCGCGCCGTAAAGCGCCGCGACATGGCTGTTGGGCGACAGCTTCGCCTCATAGGCGCCCAGCCGCATCGTCCCGCCCATGTCGGTGTCGGCGCCGCGCTTCTGCAGCCCCTCGGCGCTCATCCATTCGGTGATCAGGCCGACGACCGGTTCATCGGTCGGGCCGAATTCGGTACTCGACGCCTTTTCGATGCCGCTCGTGTTCCGCGCCGCCTCGATGCACGCCATCTGCATGCCCAGGCAGATGCCGAAGAAGGGGACGTTCCGTTCGCGCGCGAAGCGGACGCTGGCGATCTTGCCTTCGGACCCGCGCTCGCCGAAGCCGCCGGGCACGAGGATGCCGTGCATCGGCTCGAGATTGGCGGCGAGGTCGTCGTCGGTCTCGAACATCTCGGCGTCCAGCCAGCGGATGTTGACCTTGACCCGGTTCGCCATGCCGCCGTGGATCAGCGCCTCGTTGAGACTCTTGTAGGCATCGGGCAGCGAGACATATTTGCCGACGACGCCGATCGTGACCTCGCCCTCCGGGTGCTGCTTGCGATCCATGATGTCGTACCAGCGCGACAGGTCGGGCTCGGGCGCGTCGGGAATGCCGAAGGCGCGCAGAACCTCGCTGTCGAGCCCCTCGCCATGATATTGGACCGGCACCGAATAGATGGAGTCGGCGTCGAGCGCGGGGATCACCGCTTCCTTGCGGACGTTGCAGAATTGCGCGATCTTGGCGCGCTCCCCGTCGGGCAGAGGCTTTTCGCAGCGGCATAGCAATATGTCGGGCTGCACCCCCAGCGACGCGAGTTCGCGCACGCTGTGCTGCGTCGGCTTGGTCTTCAGCTCGCCCGCCGCCGCGATATAGGGCACCAGCGTGACATGGACCGAGAGCGAGTTGGCGCGTCCCACCTCGTTGCGAAGCTGGCGGATCGCCTCGATGAAGGGCAGCGATTCGATGTCGCCGACCGTGCCGCCGATCTCGCACAGCACGAAATCCAGATCGTCGGTGTCGGCCTGCGCGAACGCCTTTATCGCGTCGGTGACGTGCGGGATGACCTGCACCGTCGCGCCCAGATAGTCGCCGCGCCGTTCCTTGGCGATGATGCCCTGATAGATGCGGCCGGAGGTGACATTGTCGCTCTGCCGCGCCGCGACGCCGGTGAAGCGCTCGTAATGGCCGAGGTCGAGGTCGGTCTCCGCCCCGTCGTCGGTCACATAGACCTCGCCGTGCTGATAGGGCGACATCGTGCCCGGATCGACGTTCAGATAGGGATCGAACTTGCGAATGCGCACGCGAAATCCCCGCGCCTGCAACAGGGCCGCGAGGCTTGCCGCCATCAGACCTTTGCCAAGGGAGGAGACCACGCCGCCGGTGATGAAAATGAACCGCGCCATGGGAGGAAAGACTTACTCAAAGGAGGGGTGACGGCGCAAGCCGTCGAATCGGATGCGGCGGAAAAAATTCCGCCGCGCGAAGAAGGTGCGCCGCCGCAGAGGCGGAGCGGCCTATTTCTTGGCGGGGGTATCCTGCGCGGGCGCCTGCGCCGGCTGGTTCGCCGCGGCCGCCGCGGCCGCCAGCGGGTCGTTGCTCGCCGGCGCGGTCGCCGGCTGCTGTGCCGGGCCGGTGAGCGACGAGGCGGGCGCGCCGCTCGACTGCTGCGCGGTCTTCGATAGCGAGGTATCGATCGTCGAGCCGCCGCGCCCGACCGACGCCATCGCGGCGAGGACGATCGACAGGCCGACGAACAGGGTCGCGAGCACCGTCGTCGCGCGGGTCAGGAAATCCGCGGCGCCGCGCGCCGAAAGCAGCCCCGCCGGGCTACCGCCGACCCCCAGCCCGCCGCCTTCCGACTTCTGCATCAGGATGACGCCGATCATCGCGGCCGCGATCACGGCCTGGACGACGAGCAGGAAGGTGAAGAGACTGGACATCGAAATTTCCCGAAAAGCTGGCTGACCCCGCGCGGGCCATGGTTGCCCGCGCACATAGAGGCGAAGCGACGCGGCTTCAAGCCGCGAGTGCGCCCCGTAATATCGTCGAAGCCACGTGACAGAATTTCGCCCTCTCCCCTTCAGGGGAGAGGATAGCGCAGCTTGCTCCGTCAGGAGCTAGCGAAGCTTGGAGAGGGGCACAAGCTCCGCGCCATCTTTCCCCTCTCAACTCCGGCTAAGCCAGCAAACCGGCAAGCCTCCGTATCTCTCCCCTTAAGGGGAGAGAGCCGCACCCGAACAGCTGCCTTTATTTACAAAGAATTACCCCCAACCCTGCCGCCGCCTCGACGATCGGCAGGAATTTCGCCGCGGTCAGGCTCGCGCCGCCGACCAGCGCGCCGTCGACGTCGCCGGCGCCGAGCAGTTCGGCGGCATTGTCGCCGTTGACCGAGCCGCCATAGAGCAGGCGCAGGTCCGCCGCGCCGGCGCCGATGCGTTCGGTCAGCGCGGCGCGGATCGACCCGTGCATCGCCGCCACATCCTCGATTGTCGGGACCAGTCCGGTGCCGATCGCCCAGATCGGCTCATAGGCGATCGCCAGCCGCGCGCGGTCGAACCCGTCGGGCAGCGACTGGCGCACCTGCGCCAGCACATAATCGATCGCATCGCCCGATTCGCGCACCTTGCGCGGCTCGCCCACGCACAGGATCACCGACAGCCCCACGGCCAGCGCCGCTTCGGCCTTCGCCTTCACGTCGGCGTCGCTCTCACCATATCCCTCGCGCCGCTCGCTGTGGCCGACGATGACCAGCCGCGCGCCCGCATCGACCAGCATCGGTGCCGAGACCGATCCGGTGAAGGCGCCCGACGGCAGCGCATGACAGTCCTGCCCGCCGACCGTGCCACCTTCGTGCAGCGCCGCCATCGCGCCGATCAACGTGAAGGGCGGGCACAGCGCGACGTCGACGCCGGAATGGGCCCGCGCCGCGGCAAAGATCGCCCCGGCCTCGCCCAGCGCCTCCGTCAGCCCGTTCATCTTCCAGTTGCCGACCACATATTTGCGCCGCGCCATCATGCTCTCCTCGTCGATCATGGCCCTGTTGGGGAAGGCCCCTAGCCGCGCCCACCCCGACCAGCAAGCCGGCGAAAGGCCTGATGGCGAGGCCGTCTGGATTTCGAAGGCACAATTCCCTGTCCCGTCACCCCGGACTTGATCCGGGGTCCCGCTTTTCCGCCGTTGCCTAGCGAGGCCCCGGATCAAGTCCGGGGTGACGAAGAAAGCAAAATCACGCTCCTGCTTTCGGACTGAGTCACCACCTAAAGGCCTTCCCGCCTTGATGCGGCCGTCCTGCCCGCCTAAAGCAGCGCCCGACCGCGCGAACCCGCGCTCTCGTCTCGAAAGATTGCCCGTCGATGATCACCGCCCTTCGCCGCCTTTTCGGATCCACCCTCGGCAAGTTCTTCGCGCTCGCCTTCGTGCTTCTCGTCGGCCTCGCCTTCGCGCTCGGCGACGTGACCGGCAGCGGCAGCTTCGGCGGGGTCGGGGGCGCCAATGTCGCGCGCGTCGGCAGCAGCGAGATCGGCCTCGGCGAACTGCGCGACCGCGCCCGCCTCGCCTATGATCAGGCGCGCCAGGACCAGCCGACGCTGACTATGGCCGCCTTCGTCGAATCGGGCGGGCTCGATCAGGTGCTGAACCAGCTCATCGAGGGCGAGGCGTTCGAGCAATATGCGAACGAGCTCGGCTTCGGGGTCAGCAAGCGGCTCGTCGACGGCCGCATCGCCGACCTGCCCGTCTTCGCCGGCGTGTCGGGCCGTTTCGACCAGAGCCGCTTTGAGATGTTCCTGCGCCAGAACAACATGACCGAGGCACAGCTTCGCCGCGATATCCGCCAGCAGCTGCTCGTCGAGCAGCTCGCCGAGCCGATCGGCCGCATGCCGCGCGTCGCACAGACGATGGCGCAGCCCTATGCGGCGCTGCTGCTAGAAAAGCGGCGCGGCCTCGCGACCTTCATCCCCTCCAGCCCCTTCGCGCCCACGACCGATCCCGGCGACAAGGCGCTCCAGACCTATCTCGCGCAGAACCGGACGCGCTACAGCATTCCCGAACGCCGCGTGATCCAATATGCGCTGTTCGACCGCGACGCGATCAAGGCGCCGGCGGTGACCGATGCCGAGGTCGCCGATTATTTCAAGGCCAACGCCGCGCGCTATGCCGCCAGCCAGACGCGCCGCTTCGCGCAGGTCATCGCGCCCGACCGCAAGACCGCCGATGCCATCGCCGCCAAGGTCCGCGGCGGCTCGACGCTCACCGCCGCCGCGCAGTCGGTCGGCCTGTCGGCTTCGACCACCAGCGACCTGACCCAGACCGCCTATGCCGCGACGACCACCGCCGACGCCGCCAGGGCCGCCTTTGCCGCGGGCGAGGGCGACGTGCTCGGCCCGACCCAGACCGACCTCGGCTGGGCGGTCGCGCGGGTCGAGAAGGTGACCGACGCGCCCGCGCGCAGCCTCGCCGACGCGACTCCCGAAATCCGCGAGCAGCTCGCGAAGAACAAGTCCGAAGAGGCGGTCGTCGACTATTACAACGGCATCCAGGATGCGGTGAACGGCGGTGCCGCGATCGAGGAGGTCGCGAGCGACCGCAAGCTGACGCTCGTCGAGACCCCCGCCATTCTCCCGAACGGCCGCGCGCCCGACAAGCCCGACTATGCCCTGCCTGCCGAGTTCGCACCGCTGGTCGCGCAGGCGTTTCAGGCGGCCGAGGGCGAAGGCCAGCTCGCGACGCTGGTCGAGAACGAGAAATTCGCGGTCTTCGCGGTCAAATCGACCGTCGCCGCGGCGCCGCCGCCCTTCGCGAAGATCCGCAACGAGCTGCTCGCCGACTGGCGCCTCGCCGAGGGACAGAAGGTCGCGCGCGACAAGGCGCGCGCGATCGTCAAGGCCGTTGAGGGCGGCAAGGAGCTGACCGCCGCGGCGCGCGAGGCCGGGCCGAACATCGGCAATGTCCAGGCGATCGGCGGCAGCCGCGCCGAGCTCGGCCAGAACGGCCAGCCGGTTCCGCCCGAACTCGCGCTGCTCTTCTCGATGGCCAAGAACAGCGTCAAGACGCTCGAAATCCCCGGCAATCGCGGCTGGATGGTGATCTCGCTCGGCGAGGTCGACCGCCCGAACCCCAGGGATATCGAGCCGGCACGCGTCGCCGCGATCGCCCAGCCGCTCGGCCCCGCCTTCGGCAATGAGCTGGTGGCCGAGCTCGCTGCCGAGGCGAAACGCCGCGCCAAGGTCAAGATCGACAAGGATCTGCTCGAGCAGCTTCGCAAGGAGCTGACCGGCACGGCGCCGGTCCAATAGGCCGGTGACGCTCGAAGGCAGAGCCGCCGCGCTCGAGGCGTTGGCGCAGGGGCGCGGCGCGGTCGTCTGGCAGCGGCTGATCGCCGACGTCGAGACCCCGGTGTCGGCGGCGCTCAAGCTGATCGAGCCCGGCCGCGGCGACTGGGTGCTCGAATCGGTCGAAAGCGGCGAGACGCGCGGGCGCTACAGCCTGCTCGGCCTCGACCCCGACCTGATGTTCGAGGCGACGGGCGATGCCGCGCGCATCAACCGCGACTGGCGCCACGACCGCGCGGCCTTTTCCCCCGTCGCCGCCCCCGCTTTGCAGGCGCTGCGCGATCTCGTCGCCGAATGCCGCTTCGACGTGCCCGAAGGGCTGCCCAAGGCACTCGCGACGCTGGTCGGCTTCTTCGCCTATGAGACGATCGGCCTCGTCGAACGCGTCCCGCGCGCGCCCGGCGCCGGACTCGGCCTGCCCGACATGATCTTCGTGCGCCCGACGACGATCCTCGTCTTCGACCGTCTCGCCGACGAGCTGTTCCTGATCGCGCCGATCTGGCCCGATGCGGGCGGCGCGATCGACCGGACGATCGACGCCGCGCAGGACCGGCTCGACGGCATCGCCGCGCGGCTTTCGACCGCGAGCGCGCACGCCGAGCGCGCCACCACCGACGCGCAGCCCGACGCCATCGTCCGCCACGCCGCGACGACGCCGGAGCGCTTCGCCGACATGGTCCGCACAGCGAAGGACTATATCGCCGCGGGCGACATCTTTCAGGTCGTGCTGTCGCAGCGCTTCTCGACCCCCTTCGACCTGCCGCCTTTCGACCTCTACCGCGCGCTCCGCCGCATCAACCCCTCGCCCTTCCTCTATTTCCTCGACCTGCCCGGCTTCGCGCTGATCGGATCGTCGCCCGAAATCCTGGTCCGCGTCCGCGACGGCGAGATCACGATCCGCCCGATCGCCGGCACTCGCCCGCGCGGCCGCACCAGCGCCGAGGATGTCGAGAACCGCGAATCGCTGCTCGCCGACCCCAAGGAACGCGCCGAACATCTGATGCTGCTCGACCTCGGCCGCAACGACGTCGGGCGCGCGGCGGAGGGCGGCAGCGTTACCGTCACCGACAGCTATACGGTCGAATATTACAGCCACGTCATGCACATCGTGTCGAACGTCATCGGCCGCCTGTCACCCGACAAGGATGCGATCGACGCGCTGTTCGCGGGTTTTCCCGCCGGCACGGTCAGCGGCGCGCCCAAGGTCCGCGCCTGCCAGATCATCGCCGAGCTCGAAGCCGACGCGCGCGGTCCCTATGCGGGCGGCGTCGGCTATTTCGCGCCCGACGGCAATATGGACAGCTGCATCGTGCTGCGCACCGCGATCGTCAAGGACGGCGAAATGCACGTTCAGGCCGGCGCCGGCATCGTCGCCGACAGCGACCCCGCCTATGAACAGCGCGAATGCGAGGCCAAGGCCGGCGCCCTCTTCGCCGCGGCGCGCGAAGCGGTGCGGCTTGCGGGCACGCCGGGTTACGGGCAGTAGGGCGCCATGATCCTCGTCATCGACAATTACGACAGCTTCACCTTCAACCTCGTCCATTATCTGGTCGAGCTTGGGGCCGAGGTGCGCGTCGAGCGCAACGACGCCCTGACCGCGGCCGAGGCGCTGGCGAGCGGCGCCGACGCGATCCTCATCTCGCCCGGTCCCTGCACGCCCAACCAGGCCGGGATCAGCCTCGACCTCGTCGCTGCCTGCGCCGATGCGAAGCGGCCGCTGCTCGGCGTCTGCCTCGGCCATCAGGCGATCGGCCAGCATTTCGGCGGCACCGTGCAGCGCGGCCATCTGATGCACGGCAAGACCTCGCCCGTCTGCCACGACGGCAGCGGGCTGTTCGCAAATCTCCCCTCGCCGCTCACTGCGACGCGCTACCACAGCCTCGAAGTCGTCGACATTCCGCCCGTCCTCGCGATCAACGCGACGAGCGACGACGGCGCGGTCATGGGCGTCCGCCATGTCGCGCTGCCGATCCACGGCGTCCAGTTCCATCCCGAAAGCATCGCGACCGAGCACGGCCATGCGATGCTCGCCAATTTCCTGCGGATCGCGGGCCTGCCGGTCGCCGAGCGGCAAGCGGCATGAGCCGCTTCGGCCCCTTTCCCGACCCCACCGTCCTCCTCGACCATGACGAGGCGGAGGCGGCATTCGCGACGATGCTCGACGGCGGCGGCAGCGACGAACAGGTCGCCGCCTTCCTCTCCGCCCTCTCCGACCGCGGCGAGACGATGGTCGAGATCGCCGCCGCGGCGCAGGCGATGCGCGACCGGCTGATCCCGATCGAGGCGCCCGAAGGGGCCATCGACGTCTGCGGCACCGGCGGCGACGGGCATCATACGCTCAACGTCTCGACCGCGGTGTCGATCGTCGTCGCAGCGTGTGAGGTTCCGGTCGCAAAGCACGGAAATCGCGCCGCTTCCTCGAAATCGGGTGCCGCCGACACGCTGGAAGCGCTCGGCCTCGACATGACGCGTGCGAGCGAGATGGCCGCGGCGCAGCTCGCCGACCTCGGCATCTGCTTCCTCTTCGCGGCGCATCATCACCCGGCGATGAAACGCATCATGCCGATCCGCAAGGCGCTCGCCCGCCGCACCATCTTCAACCTGATGGGGCCGCTCGCCAACCCGGCGCGCGTCCGGCGCCAGCTCATCGGCATCGCGCGCCCCGCCTATGTCCCCGTCTATGCCGAGGCGATCCACCGCCTCGGCACCGATCATTCGCGCGTCATCTCGGGCGACGAGGGCATCGACGAATTGTCGCTCGCGGGCGGCAACGAGGTCGCGGTGGTCACGCCCGAAGGCGTGCGGATGCAGCGTAGCGAGGCCGCCGACGCGGGCCTGCCGACGCGCCCGATTTCGGATATCCGCGGCGGCGACGCGGCTTATAATGCAAAGGCGCTGCGCGCGCTGCTGATGGGCGAACAAGGTGCCTATCGCGACGCGGTGCTGTACAACGCCGCCGAGGCGCTCGTCGTCGCCGGCGCGGTCGACAATCTGGTCGACGGCGTCGAGGAAGCCGCCGAAGCGATCGACAAGGGCCTCGCCAATGCGCTGCTCGACTGCTGGATCGCCTATAAATGAACAAGCTCACCGAAATATTAGCCACCAAGGCGCAGGAGGTGGCCGAGCGGCGCAAGTCGCGCTCGGTCGCGGCGCTCGATGCGGTCGACGGCGGCCCGGTGCGCGGCTTCGCCGCCGCGCTCGAAGCGAAGATCGCCGCCGGCGGTTTCGGCCTGATCGCGGAAATCAAGAAAGCGTCGCCATCCAAGGGATTGATTCGCCAGGATTTCAACCCCGCCGATCACGCCCGCGCCTATGCCGCGGGCGGCGCGGCCTGCCTCTCGATCCTCACCGACGCGCCGTATTTCCAAGGCCATGAGGAATATCTGATCGCCGCGCGCACCGCGTGCAGCTTGCCGGTGCTGCGCAAGGATTTCATGATCGACCCGTGGCAGGTGGCCGAGGCGCGCTCGATCGGCGCCGACGCGATCCTGATCATCGTCGCGGCGCTCGACGACGGCGCGATGCGCGAGATCGAGGCCGCGGCCGTCGAACGCGGCATGGACGTGCTCGTCGAGGTCCACGACGAAGCCGAACTGGACCGCGCGTTCGCGCAGCTTCAGTCGCGCCTGATCGGCGTCAACAACCGCGACCTGCGCACTTTCGAAACCGACCTTGCGGTCACCGAGCGCCTTGCAAAGCTGGCACCTCCCGGCGCCCTGCTCGTCGGCGAAAGCGGCATCACCGCCCACGCCGACTGCCGGCGCCTGGCCGCGAGCGGCGTTCACGCCTTCCTCGTCGGCGAAAGCCTGATGCGGCAGGATGACGTCACGGCGGCAACGAGGGCGCTGCTGGAGGGCTGACGCGCCATGTCAGCTTTGGGGTGGGAGCGGCTATTCCTCCACCTTTGTCATTCCCGCGAAAGCGGGAATCCAGAGTGGGATCAGCCGACGCGCGCTCTGGATTCCCGCTTTCGCGGGAATGACAAGATTATGAAATGCCGATCGTCGCCTATCGGTCGCTGCCGGTCGATACCAACCGCCCACCCCCTTGCCTTTTCCGCCTCCCCTTGCTTCGCTCGCTTGCAATGACGAACCGACCGACTCACCTCGACGACAGCAGCGCCGCGCATATGGTCGACGTCGGCGCAAAGCCCGCCACCGAGCGCCGCGCCGTCGCTGGCGGGCGCATCACGATGAGCGGTGCAGCACTCGAAGCGATCCGCAGCGGCAACGCGCCCAAGGGCGACGTCCTTTCGACCGCGCGCATCGCCGGGATCATGGCCGCGAAGCGCACCGCCGACCTTATCCCGCTCTGCCATCCGCTTGCGCTCACGAAGGTTACGGTCGACTTTGACTGGGAGGCCGACGGGATCGCCGTCCGCGCGACCGCCGCAACCACCGGCCCGACCGGGGTCGAGATGGAGGCGCTGACCGCCGCTTCGGTCGCGCTGCTCACCCTCTACGACATGGCGAAGGCGCTCGACCGCGCGATGCTACTCGGCGATATCCGCCTGCTCGAAAAAAGCGGCGGCCGCTCGGGCGACTGGCGCGCGGAATGAGCGGTATGCTTCCGGTCGAAGAGGCGCAGGCGCGAATCCTCGCCCTCCGCACCCCGCTTCCTCCCGAAACTATCACCTTTTCCGAATGCGTTGGACGCTATCTTTCGCAACCCGTCACTGCGGCGCGCGATCATCCCGCTACCGCGCTGTCGGCGATGGACGGCTACGCGATCCGCTTCGCCGACCTGCCCGGCCCCTGGGCGATCGCAGGCGAGGTCGCCGCGGGCGCAGTGCCTTCGCGCGCGCTTGGGCCGGGCGAAGCGATCCGCATTTTCACCGGCGCGATGCTCCCCGAGGGCGCCGATACGGTGGTCGTGCAGGAGGATGTCGCCGCGAAGGGCGCGATGCTGACCCTGACCGGCGATGGCCCGGCCGCACAGGGCCGGCACGTCCGCCCCCGAGCGGGCGATTTCGCCGCCGGCGCGCCTTTACTCGATGCGGGCGTCTGCATAACCCCCGGCGCGATCGCCGCGGCAATCATGGCCGGCGCGCCCGCCGCCCCGGTCCATCGCCGTCCGCGCGTTGCGATCCTGTCCACCGGCGACGAGTTGGTCGAGCCGGGCCGCCCGCTCGCGCCGGGGCATATCCCCGACAGCAACGGCGCGATGCTCGCGGCGATGCTCGCGGCCGAGCCCGCCGTGACTACCCTGCCCCTGCACGCCCGCGACGAGCGCGGGACGATCGCCAATATCTTGAGGGAGCTGGCGCGCCATCATGACGTCATCGTCACCATCGGCGGCGCATCGGTCGGCGACCACGACCATGTCCGCGGCGCACTGGCCGATGCCGGCGGTGCGGTCGATTTCTGGCGCGTCGCGATGCGCCCGGGCAAGCCGCTGATCGCCGGCACGCTCGGCGAGGCAGTGCTGCTCGGCCTTCCCGGCAATCCCTCCTCCGCCTTCGTCACCGCGACGCTCTTCCTGCTGCCGCTCGTCCGCCACCTTGCCGGCGCGCGCGATCCGTTTCAGCCGCGCGGCCAAGCCCCGCTGGCGGTTCCCCTCGCCGCCGGCGGCGACCGCCGCGACTATCTGCGCGCGCGTCTCGACGGCGGCGCGCTGACGCCGTTCGACAGCCGCGACAGCGGCCAGACCCGCCCGCTCATCGCCACCAACGCGCTGATCGTCCGCGCCCCCGGGGCCCCGCCCCGCGAAGCGGGTACGATCGTCGACTATATCGGCTGCTGACATGATCCGGCTGTGCAAGCTTTGCCCACATCTTCGTCACCCCGGATCAAGTCGGGGGTGACGATATGAGGAAAGCCACGCGCTGCTTCTCAATCCACCCTCTCGGGTGGTGACGCAGTTTGAAAGCAGGAGCGTGATTTCTCTTTCCTCGTCACCCCGGACTTGATCCGGGGTCCCGCTAAACGACGGAGAAAGCGGGACCCCGGATCAAGTCCGGGGTGACGAGACAGGAAATCTACCTTCCAAATCCAGACTGAGTCACCACCCCCTCTCGCGATCGCTTGACAAGTTCCGCTCTGTTCCACTATCGTTCTCCATATGTCCGGCATTGACAGCATGGAGACCCCAAGATGTTGACCGCGAAGCAGCATGAACTGCTCCACTTCATCCAGCAGCGGCTCGAGGCGAGCGGCATCTCGCCCTCGTTCGAGGAGATGAAGGAAGCGCTCGGACTCAAATCGAAATCGGGCATACACCGGCTGATAAGCGCCCTGGAGGAAAGGGGTTTCCTCCGCCGCCTGCCCAATCGCGCCCGCGCGCTGGAGGTGCTCAAGCTGCCCGAAGCGGCAAAGGCTCCGAACGCCGCGACGACCGACATGCGCGCCGATCGCGACACGGTCGTGCCGCTGCGCAAGCCCGCGCCGGCACTGCGCCCGATCGCCGCGAACGACATCATCGAGGTGCCGCTCCACGGCCGCATCGCCGCGGGCGTGCCGATCGAGGCGTTCGAGGATCACAACCAGCTTTCGGTTCCCGCCGCACTGCTCGGCGCGGGCGAGCATTATGCGCTCGAGGTCTCGGGCGACTCGATGGTCGAGGCGGGCATCCTCGACGGCGATTATGCCCTGATCCAGAAGGCCGACACCGCGCGCGAGGGCGATATCGTCGTCGCGCTGGTCGACGGGCAGGATGCGACACTCAAATATTTCCGCCGCGAAGGGCCGATGATCCGCCTCGACCCCGCCAACAGCGCTTATGAGCCGCAACGCTACGAGGCCGGGCGCGTCATCGTGCAAGGGCGGCTGTCGGGACTGCTTCGTCGTTACCACTGACCTGCGGCGGCCGCCGCCACGGATGCGCGTCGCCCGAACGGCGCGCTGCGACGGCATGCGGCTGCACCCCCAGATAGAGCGCCAGCCCGCCGCTTTCGGCAAGTGTGTCGCGGTCGATCGTCAGCCAGCGCGCGGCGCATTCGCGCGGTAGCCAGCGCTCGCTGATGACCAGATCGGCCGCCGCGCACGCCGGGGCCATCGCCGCCCCGTCGATCCGGTCGCGCCCGCGCTGGGCCAGGATCACCCGCCCCTTCTGCCGCCAGCGGCAGAAATCACGGTTGCAGGCGACCCGATCGAGATCGGCGAGCGCCACGAACGGAGCGTCGGTGCCGGCGGCTTCGGCCATCGAGTCGCGTACATAGTCGCCCGCGCGCTCGCGCAGCAGGGCGTAGCGGCCGTCGGGCAGCGCCGCGGCGATATGGCGCCCGTCGCTGCTCACCAGCAGGTCGGGGCGCTGCGCGAGCAGCGCGGCGGCGCCGACCGCGAGCGGCAGCGCGCCGAACCACCGCCAGCGCGTCTGCCACAGCAGCAGCCACAGCCCGCCGAATATCGCGAGGCCGAACGCCCAGCGCGGGAAGATCGGCAGCGCCGCGATCGCCCCCGGCGCCGCCGCGACATGGTGCGCGAGCGCGATCAGCAGGCGCAGCGCCTGCTCGGCGACCCACCAGAAGGGCGCGCCGATTCCGATGGAATCGAACAGCAGCGCGAGCGCCTCGGCCGGCATGATGACGAAGGTGGTCAGCGGGATCGCGACGACATTGGCGAGCGCGCCATAGAGTCCCGCCTTGTGGAAATGAAACAGCGCGATCGGCGCCAGTGCCGCCTCGACCACGAAGCCTGTGATCAGCAGCCCGGCGAGCCCGCGCGCCCAGCGCAGCGCCACCCCTTCGTCGCGCCGCGCCAGAAAGGCGCGCATCCAGCGGCTTTCGTGGAGCGCGATGATCGCCGTCACCGCCGCGAAGCTCAACTGAAAGCTCGGTCCCGCCAGCGACTCGGGCCGCCAGACGAGCACGAGCAGCGCGCCCGCCGCCACGAGCCGCAGCGTGATCGCCTCGCGCCCCAGCAGGAAGGCCGCGAGCACGAGCAGCGCCGCGATCAGCGAGCGCAGCGTCGGCACCTCGGCCCCCGCCAGCCATGTGTATCCCGCCCCGGCAAGCGCACCCGCCGCCGCTGCGAGCGGCAACACATGCCCCGCGAGCGCGAGCCGCCGGCTGAGCCCGAGCAGTCGCATCGCCAGCAGCATCGCGAAGCCGATCACCGCGGTGACGTGCAGTCCGCTGATCGACAGCAGATGCGCCAGTCCGCTGCGCCGCATCGCCTCGGCATCTTCGTCGCTGATCGCTCCGCGGTCGCCGGTGACCAGCGCCGCCGCGACCCCGCCGGGCGACCCCGGCACCGCCGCGTGAATATGCGCGCTCAGCCGCGCGCGCAGCGGCTGCTCGCCCGCCCCCGCGCCCGGCGCGCGCGCGACGCGACCGAGCGCGGTGCCGACCGCGCCGATCCGGTCGAACCAGGCGCGCTCGGCAAAATCATAGCCGCCGGGCAGGCTCGCCGACGGCGGCGGCATCAGCCGCGCGCGCAGCCCGATCGCCTCGCCCGGCGCGATGCCGCCGTCCTGCTCGCCGCGCAGCGTCACGCGCAGCCGCGGCGGCAGGTCGGCGCGCCCCTGCGGCCGCACGATCAGGCGGACCTGATCGCGCGCCGGCAGCGGTTCGGCGCTCTCGACAAGCGCCGAAAAATCGGTCGTCACCGGCCAGGCGAGCACCGGCGCCGCGACCCACGCCGCACGCGCCCATATCAGCAACAGCCCCGCCGCGGCGGCCGCGCAGCCGATCGCGACGACGCGCCCGACCCGCCGCTGCCACCCGATCATCGCGCCGATCAGCGCCCCGCCGGCGAGCAGCAGCGCGAACCCCGCCCATTGCGCCACGGTCGGCAGCGCGAACCAGCCCGCGATCCCGGCGCCGAACGCGACCGGCAGCCATAGTCCGATCCGTTCGCGCTCGGCGTCCAGCCGCGTTTCCGCGGCCGCGCCGGCCCGCGCCAGGACCGCCTTCACACGCTTGTGAATGGGCGTTTGAAGCGATCTTGTCGCCATGCTAGGGGCTCCCCCGAAACCCGTCCCCCGAACGATCGCCCCAACGATCACAGGGAACGCCAAGGTGATGGAAAGAGACCCAAGTGGCAACCGAAAACCCGCCCCGACCGGCCGAAGCGACCGACGCCGCCGTCGTGACGCGCTTCGCCCCCTCGCCGACCGGCTTCCTCCATATCGGCGGCGCCCGCACCGCGCTGTTCAACTGGCTGTTCGCGCGCCACCATGGCGGCCAGTTCCTGCTCCGCATCGAGGACACCGACCGCGCCCGCTCGACCGAGGCGGCGATCGACGCGATCCTCGACGGCATGCGCTGGCTCGATCTCGACTGGGACGGCGACGTCGTCTATCAGTTCGCCCGCGCCGCCCGCCATGCCGAAGTCGCGCAGGAGCTGCTCGCGAAGGGCGAGGCCTATCGCTGCTATCTGACGCAGGACGAGCTCGCCGCGATGCGCGCCGAGGCGCAGGAAAAGCGCGTCCCCTTCCGCGTCCGCAGCCCATGGCGCGAGCGCAGCGACGGCGACCCCGCCGCGCCGCACGTCATCCGCCTGCGCGCGCCGCAGGAGGGGGCGACGACGATCGACGACCACGTGCAGGGCGAGGTCACGGTCCAGAACGCCGAGCTCGACGATTTCATCCTGCTGCGCTCGGACGGCACGCCGACCTATATGCTCAGCGTCGTCGTCGACGACAACGACATGGGGGTGACCCATGTCATCCGCGGCGACGACCATCTCAACAACGCCTTCCGTCAACTCGCGCTGATCCGCGCGATGAAGTGGCGCGAGCCCGTCTATGCCCATGTCCCGCTGATCCACGGTGCCGACGGCGCCAAGCTGTCGAAGCGCCACGGCGCGCTGGGCGTCGACGCCTATCGCGACGAACTCGGCTATCTGCCCGAGGCGGTGAACAATTATCTCCTCCGCCTCGGCTGGGGCCACGGCGATGCCGAGATCATCAGCCGCGAGCAAGCGGTCTTATGGTTCGATCTCGGCAATGTCGGCCGCTCGCCCTCGCGCTTCGATTTCAAGAAGCTCGAAAATCTGAACGGCCATTATCTGCGCGAAGCCGACGACGCGCGGCTCGCCGGCCTCGTCGCGCCGCGCGTCGAGAAACTGGTTGGCCGACCGCTGGACGACGCCGACCGCGCGCTGCTGACGCGCGCGATGGGCGCGCTGAAGCCGCGCGCGAAGACGCTGGACGAGATCGCCGACGGCGCGGTTTTCCTTTTTCTCCCCGACGCATTGCCGATGGAGGAGAAAGCTGCGACACTGCTGCACGACGCGCCCGCGGGCCTGCTCTCCGACATCACTGCGCGGCTGCGGGGGTTGAACGACTGGACCGGCGAATCCATCGAGGCGGCGGTGCGCGAGACCGCCGACGCCGCCGGGCTCGGCCTCGGCAAGCTCGCCCAGCCGCTGCGCGCCGCGCTCACCGGACGCAGCATATCGCCGGGGATTTTCGACGTGCTGCTGCTGCTCGGCCGCGATGCCAGCCTGGCGCGACTTGACGCAGCGCACAATTTTCCGGCAGGGGCGTAGCCGCAACGATTTGGCCCTAAAGATCAGGGGAAGAGATATGACCGACAAGACCGCCACCATCACCCTGGGGGGCAAGAGCGTGGAAAGCCCCGTCCTGTCGGGCAGCGTCGGACCCGACGTCGTCGACATCCGCAAATTCTATGGCCAGACGGGCGCCTTCACTTACGATCCTGGCTTCACCTCGACCGCAAGCTGCGAATCGAAGCTGACCTATATCGACGGCGACGAAGGCGTGCTGCTCCACCGCGGCTATCCGATCGGCGAGCTCGCCGAACATTCGAGCTTCATGGAAGTCGCCTATCTGCTCCTCAACGGCGAACTGCCGACCGCCGACGAGCTGGCGACGTTCGACAACACCATTACCCGTCATACGATGGTCCACGAACAGCTTGCGACCTTCTATCGCGGCTTCCGCCGCGACGCGCACCCGATGGCCATCCTCTGCGGCGTCGTCGGCGCCCTCAGCGCCTTCTATCATGATTCGACCGAAATCCACGATCCGCACCAGCGCATGGTCGCCAGCCACCGGCTGATCGCGAAGATGCCGACGATCGCGGCGATGGCATATAAATATGCCGTCGGCCAGCCCTTCGTCTATCCGCGCAACGACCTGAGCTATACGGGCAATTTCCTGCGCATGACCTTCGGCGTTCCGGCGGAGGAATATGAGATCGTGCCCGCCGTCGAGCGCGCGCTCGACCGCATCTTCATCCTCCACGCCGATCACGAGCAGAATGCGTCGACCTCGACCGTCCGCCTTGCCGGATCGTCGGGCGCGAACCCCTTCGCCTGCATCGCGGCGGGCATCGCCTGCCTGTGGGGCCCGGCGCACGGCGGCGCGAACGAGGCGGCGCTCAACATGCTGCGCGAGATCGGCCGGCCCGAGCGAATCCCCGAATATATCGCCCGCGCCAAGGACAAGGACGACCCGTTCCGCCTGATGGGCTTCGGCCACCGCGTCTACAAGAATTACGACCCGCGCGCGACCGTGATGCAGAAGACGGTGCGCGAGGTGTTCGACGCGCTCAAGGTCAACGATCCGATGTTCGAGGTCGCGCTGCAACTCGAGGAAATGGCGCTGAACGACGATTATTTCATCGAGAAGAAGCTGTTCCCCAACGTTGATTTCTATTCGGGCGTGATCCTGTCGGCGATCGGCTTCCCGACCACGATGTTCACCGTCCTCTTCGCCCTCGCCCGCACGGTCGGCTGGGTCGCGCAGTGGAACGAGATGATCTCCGATCCCGCCCAGAAGATCGGCCGCCCGCGCCAGCTCTACACCGGTCCGACGCAGCGGTCCTATGTGCCGGTGGAGAAGCGGTAAGCGGCTTTCGCTAATCAGCCCATTTTTTCATCGTCACCCTGAACTTGTTTCAGGGTCCATGGCCCGAGCTTTCGGTTGGCGCAGTGCTGGACGCAAGATCAGACCATGGATGCTGAAACAAGTTCAGCATGACGCATGCAGAGAGAGTTCCGCCGCGTAGAGCGCCGTGAGTTAAATCTGACCCATTGCTCCGTTCGTGTAGAGCGACTGCTCCCATTTATAATGGATGTGGAATACTATGCCAACAAACCCCCTATTCGTAGAATTAGTGCGAAACCAGGAATACCAATCCAACTGAAAAACGTGCCGACTATCAAAGCCCAGCCAACTGCCTCGGCTTTTGACGCCCCTCTGCTGGCCCACCCAAAAAGCAATCCTAAAGTACCGAACCACAATAAAAAAGCACATGCCACCTGAAGCCGCGTTGCACCTACAATATCTGTTGCAAGGATCGTTGGGACAAAAAACAGCGCGATCAACAAAATCAGCATATTTTTTAACGCGGATGAGCGCTTCATTATCCTCTTCCTTCCCGCTTATAGGACGACGATCTCGAAACCAATCTCATTCTGCCCGTCGATCTTGCTTGTCCCCGCCTACCCCTCGTCCCGCGCCGGCAGGCTCAGCGTGAAGCGCGCGCCTTGCCCCGGCGCGCTGTCGACGACCAGGTCGCCGTCCATCGCCCGCGCCAGCCGCCGCGCGATGTAGAGGCCCAGTCCGGACCCGCCGCTGTCGGTGCGGCCCAGCCGCTCGAATTTCTCGAAGATGACCGCCTGCTGCTCGGCCGACAGCCCCTGCCCCTGGTCGGCGACGGTCACCGTCGCGCAATCGGCATCGCGGTCGATGCGGATCCAGATCTGCGAATGCTCGGGCGAGTAGCGGATCGCGTTGCCGAGCAGGTTGAGCAGCACCTGCAGCACCCGCCGGAACTCACCCCACGCCGGGGCCCGGTCGTCGGTGCGCGGCGCGTCGATGCGTATCCCCTTCTCCTCGGCCTTCATGCCGAGCAGCCCGACCGCGCGCCGCGCCAGATCGCCGAGGTCGATCTCGTCGCGCGCCGCGCGGAAACCCGGCCGCTCGATATTCTGCAGGTCGGCGAGATCGTCGACCAGCCCGAGAAGATGCCGCCCGGCATGCGCGATATCGCCGGCATAGCGCGCATAATCGGCGCGGATCGGCCCGTCGAACTGGCCCGAGATCGTCTCGGCGGTCGCGATGATCCGGCTCAGCGGCCCGCGCAGCGCGCCGTCGATGCGACGCCCGAAGGCGGGATCGGACAGCGGCAGCGACCCGAAGGCCGGGTCCGACAGCGTCGGCGCCGCGGCTTCGGCCGTCTCCGCCTTCCCCGCGGGCGCCGCGATACCGCGAAAGCCGGTGAAACGCCCCGCCGCGTCGAATAAAGGCTCGCCCGCCAGCTCCATCGCCAGCGGCCCCGCCGGCCCTTCGGCGCGCGCGCGCTGCCCCTCGAAGCCCGCCTGCCGCGCCAGCGCGCGCAGCACCGCGAAGCGCCCGTCGTCATCGGGCAGCAGCTCGAACAGCTCGGACAGCGACCGCGCCTCCCAGTCCGCGGGCGTCGGCACCGCTTCGGCTCCGGCGCGCAGCGCGACGAGGCGAAGCTGCGCGTCGCATTCCCACGCCCAGCCGCGCGGTCTCGCCGCCGCCTCGGGCAGCGCGGGCGCCAGCGGCTGCCGGGTCGGCCCAGCGCGCCAGTCGCTGATTTCCAGGCTCGCGCCCTCGGCATCGGGAAGCACGCGGACCAGCGCGTGGATGTCGCTATGATCGTCGGCGGCGTAGAGTGGGCGCGAAATGTCGCGCTGCAGCCGCTGCGCCAGCGCGACCAGCCGCGCGAGCTGCGGCAGCGCCAGCGGCTTGTCCAGCCCTGCTCCCGCGCGCTGCTGAAGCCGCAGCAGCGGGTCGTCGGCGCTGATCAGCGCGCCCGACCGATCGATGCGGCCACGGATGATGCGCTCGCTCATACTTCCGCCTCCGGTGCCGCATCGTCGAGCCAGCATCCGGCGAGCGCGCGACCCGAAAGCCGCGCCAGCGACGCTTCGAGCGGCGCCAGCGCGGCGCGGTCGAGGCGCAGCGGCGCGAGCAGCGAGGGCAGCGCGGCCGCCTCGGCAGTCAACAGCGCGAGCGCCATGTCGCCATAGCGGCGGCGATGCGCGGCGGCCGCGAGCGCGATCAGCGCCGGCCAGTCGTGCCCCGAAATCGCCGCAGCGGCGGTCTCCGCGACGCCGCCTTCGTCCGCCAGTATATCGTGATAATCGCGCGCCGCCGCGTCGATCCCGCGTTCGTCCGCCTGCGCCGCGATCAGCGCGCGCACCGCCTCGCCCAGATCGGCGGCCTGCTCGCTATCGCCGGCGAGCGCGCCAAGTCGCCACGCGGCGATATCGAGCAGCAACGCGCGGAACAATTCGGGATCGAGGTCGGCCGACGCGAGGCACGGATTGCCGAGCGCGTCGCTGCGCCGCCGGTCGGCGATACGCAGCGCCAGCCGGGCGCGGTCTATCGGCGACAGCGGCGCGCCCGCGGGCACCGCGTCGGCGCCCTCGCCTTCGACCGGCGGCGGGCTCTCGCGCAGCGCCGATTGCGCGCGCCAGCGATGCTCCTCGGCGCGCGCGAAACAGGGGGCGGCGAGCCGGCCGGCGGCCGGCAGTCCGCCGCGCAGCCAGTCGTGCCACAGCGCCGCAATGTCGATTGCGGGGTCAAGCCGCGGCGCGAGCTCCGCGGTCAGTCGCCGCGCGATACCGAGCGACAGCGCGCGCTGCTCCTCGGTCAGCCGCCCGACGGCCGGCGCGGCCAGATAATCGGCCAGCTCGCGCAGGCGCGCCGAAAGCGACGGCGACGGCGGATCGATGCCGGAGGGGGCGATGGAGTCACGCATGCGTGCCCGCCATAGCAGCATGGCGTTAATGCGCTCTAAACCTTGAAGCGCATTGTTTTCCCCCGCTCTTACTGCGCCCCTTACCGCGTCCCCGGCCGCCGCGCGAGGCGAAGCCAGAGCATGATCTGGAGCAGTGCGAGCAGCGGCAATATCGCGAACATCAGCGGCGCGAAGCCGAAGAGCAGCGACGGCGCGAGCAAAATCCACGCCTCGTCGGCATCGGGCAGCAGCCAGTGGAAGCGCCGTTTCTCGCCCGAATCCTCGTAAAGCCAGCGCGCGAGCAGGATCGTCGCGGCAAGGCAGGGCGCCAGCGCGGCTTCCGAGAATTTCGGCGCTTCGTGCGCGCTCCCGCCGAGCGAGAGCAGCCACGGGAACGCCGCGAGCAGCAGCCAGGCAAAGCTGCGGATGGCCCCGCGCCAGCGGTCCTGCGCCGCGCTTTCGGCGCGGAACGCCGCGAGGAAGCGCATCGCGGCGAGCCCCAGGCCGCCGAACACCGCGACCAGCGCCCCCGCCGCCGCGAGCCCGCTAGCCGCGAGCAGCGCCACGATCACCCATAAAAGCGCCGTGATATAAGGCAGATAGCGTGCGGTCGCCGGCGAGCGCACGAGCAACGGCCCGGCGAGCCGTACCAGCGGCATCATGATCGCTGAGCGGCCGAGCCCCATGCCGCCATATTCGACCCGCTGCAGGCTCGATTGCTCGATCAGCGCCGCGGCCTTGCGGTCGGTGACGATCGCGATCTCGCCCTGCTCGAACAGCGCCGGCTCGCAATAGAGCCGCCGCGCGCCCGCCTGCACCGCGATGCGCAGCAGCGTCAGCATCATGTCCCATTCGCCGGGCATGGCGGCAAGGTCGGCGACCATCGGCTGCGTGATATTGGCAAGCCCGCCCCAGCGCCGCGTCGCGTCGATCCGCTCGAACCCCTGCGTCAGCATCGTGTCGCCGGTAACCAGGATCGCCGGGGATCCGGGCTTCGCGATCGCGGCATAATGGGTGCCGCCGGCGCGCAGTCCGTCGGCGACGAGCAGGATATGATCGTCGGCCTGGACCAGCGGCATCAGGTCGCCCGCCGCGCGCACCGGCGTCACCGTCATGCCGCGGCGGCGGATGCGGTCGCAGGCGGCAAGCAGCTCGCCCGGCACCGCCCCGACCGCCACCGCCATATGCGTGACCCCGACGTCGGCAAGCCGCGCCGCCTGCCGCTCGAGCAGCGTCTCGCCCGCGATCGCCACGAGCGCGCGCAGCCCTCCGTCGGGCAGGATTTCGCTGGCGCCGACCAGCGCGATCAGGGCCATCGGGCGGCACCGGGCGGAAAAGCTGTCATCGCGCGAAAGCTTTACGGCGAGCGAAGCGATTGGCAAGCCGCTTGTCGGCCGCCATGACGTCATGAAAAGGCACGCTTTCGGCCCCGCGCGATCCCCGGTGTCTCCGTCATGCTGAACTTGGTTCAGCATCCACGGCCAGGTCTCTCCTTCCACGCCGCGCTATATTCGAGGGCAGACCATGGACCCTGAAACAAGTCCAGGGTGACGAGGCGAGAAAAGAACGACATTTCGTCGGAAATCCCCCGCCAAAAAATCTCCCCGAATCTCCCCGAATCGCTGGCCTTTTCCGCCGCCATCGGCTAGTCCGGTGCCACCTCCCGAAAGAAGAAAAAAGGCCGGGTCTTGACCGAAGAAAATACGCCTGTTCCGCCGTCCGACGACGGTGTGTCGCCGATCAACATCGTCGACGAGATGAAGACCAGCTACCTCGATTATGCGATGAGCGTGATCGTCAGCCGCGCGCTCCCCGACGTGCGCGACGGGCTGAAGCCGGTGCACCGCCGCATCCTCTACGCGGCACAGGAGGGCGGCTTCATTCCCGGCCGTCCCTACAAGAAATCGGCGAAGATCGTCGGCGACGTGATGGGCAACTATCACCCGCATGGCGACAGCGCGATCTATGACGCGCTCGCGCGCATGACGCAGGACTGGTCGCTGCGCGTGCCGCTGATCGACGGTCAGGGCAATTTCGGCTCGATGGACCCCGATCCGCCGGCGTCGATGCGCTATACCGAGGCGCGTCTCGCCCGGACCGCGATGGTGCTGCTGAACGACCTCGACAAGGACACGGTCGACTTCCAGCCTAACTACGACGCGAGCCGCGAAGAACCGACGGTGCTCCCGGCGCGCTTCCCCAACCTGCTCGTCAACGGCGCCGGCGGCATCGCGGTCGGCATGGCGACCAACATCCCGCCGCACAATCTGGGCGAGGTGGTCGACGCCTGCCTCGCGATGATCGACCGCCAGCTCGCGGGCGGCGAGCAGCTCGGCATCGAGGAATTGATGCAGATCGTCCCCGGCCCCGATTTCCCGACCGGGGCGATGATCCTGGGCCAGGGCGGCGCGCGCAGCGCCTATGCGACCGGCCGCGGCTCGATCATGATGCGCGCGACGCACGCGATCGAGGACGGCCGCGGCGACCGCCGCTCGATCGTCCTCACCTCCATCCCGTTCCAGGTCGGCAAGTCGGGCCTGGTCGAGAAGATCGCCGAGGCGGCGCGCGACAAGCGCATCGAGGGCGTCGCCGACATCCGCGACGAATCGAATCGCGAGGGCGTGCGCATCGTCATCGACCTGAAGCGCGACGCGACCGCCGACGTCGTGCTCAACCAGCTCTGGCGCCACACGCCTGCGCAGTCGAGCTTCCCCGCCAACATGCTCGCGATCCGCGGCGGCCGCCCCGAAATGCTGGGGCTCAAGGATATATTGACCGCCTTCATCGCCTTCCGTGAAGAGGTCATCACCCGCCGCTGCAAATATGAGCTGGCGAAGGCGCGCGAGCGCGCGCACCTCTTGCTCGGCCTCGTCGTCGCGGTGTCGAACCTCGACGAGGTGGTGCGGATCATCCGCGGCGCCTCGAACCCGGCGGCGGCGCGCGAGGCACTGCTCGCGCGCGAATGGCCGATGGGCGAGATCGCCCCCTATATCCGCCTCGTCGAAGCGATCGAGGGCGAGATGGAGGAGGCCGCGACCTATCGCCTGTCGGAGGCCCAGGTGAAGGCCATCCTCGATCTCCGCCTGCACCGCCTGACCGCGCTCGGCCGCGACGATATCGGTAACGAACTCAAGGTTCTGGCGACCGAGATTGAGGAATTGCTTTCGATCCTCGCCGATCGCGTCAAGCTCTATGGCGTGATGCGCGAGGAACTGGTCGCGGTTCGCGCCGAATTCGCGACCCCGCGCCGGACGATCATGGCCCCCGCTGCCGACGGCATCGAGGACGAGGATCTGATCGAGCGCGAGGAGATGGTCGTCACCGTCACCCTCGACGGCTATATCAAGCGCACACCGCTCGACACCTTCCGCGCCCAGCGCCGCGGCGGCAAGGGCCGCGCCGGCATGGCGACCAAGGACGAGGATGTCGTCACCGAACTCTTCGTCACCTCGACCCACACGCCGGTGCTCTTCTTCTCGACCCTCGGCAAGGTCTATCGGATGAAGGTGTGGCGCCTGCCCGAAGGCGGGCCGGCGACGCGCGGACGCCCGATGATCAACCTGCTGCCGCTGGCGCAGGGCGAGACGATCTCGACCGTGCTGCCGCTGCCCGAGGATGAGGCCGAATGGGGCAAACTGCACGTCATGTTCGCAACCGCGAAGGGCAGCGTGCGTCGTAACAGCATGGACGCTTTCACCAACGTGCCGTCGAACGGCAAGATCGCGATGAAGTTCGAGGGCGAGGACGAGGACGACCGGCTGATCGGCGTCGCGCTCCTCGGCGAGAATGACGACGTGCTGCTCGCGACGCGGCAGGGCAAGGCGATCCGCTTCGCCGGCGACGAGGTGCGCGCCTTCCAGAGCCGCAATTCGACCGGCGTGCGCGGCATGAAGCTGGCGAAGGAGGACGACGAGGTCATCTCGCTCTCGATCCTCCACCGCGGCGGCATGCGCGATCAGGACGAGCGCGAGGATTATCTGCGCTTCGCCCCGTGGAAGGCCGAGAAGGAGGGCACGCCCAACATGGCCGAGGAGCGTTTCGCCGAGCTGGCGGGACGCGAGCAGTTCATCCTCACCGTCTGCGCCAACGGCTATGGCAAGCTGTCGTCGGCCTATGAATATCGCCGCACCGGCCGCGGCGGCCAGGGCATCACTAATATCGACAATATCCGCCGCAACGGCCCCGTCGTCGCCAGCTTCCCGGCGACGCAGGCGCATCAGCTGATGCTCGTCACCGATCAGGCGAAGCTGATCCGCATGGGCCTCGACTCGCTGCGCGTCATCGGTCGCGGCTCGGCCGGCGTGCGCCTGTTCGACGTCGCCGAGGGCGAGCATGTCGTCTCGGCGGCGCTGATCGAGGAAAGCGAGGAGGCAGCGGACGAGACCGCGGTGGCGGAAGCCGAAACGGCGACCGGCGAGACGGGCGGCGAATGACCGCCGCCACCGCCTTCAAGGTCCTGACCGCCCAGCAATGGGCCGATTTCGAGCGCGAGCGGGTCTTCCGCGGCGCGCCGGTCGACGTCGCCGACGGCTATATCCACCTGTCGACCGCCGACCAGCTCGAGGGCACGCTGGCAAAGCATTTCGCCGGCCAGAGCGACCTGCGCATCGCCGAGGTCGCCCTCGCCCCGCTCGGCGACGCCGTTCGCTGGGAAGAATCGCGCGGCGGCGCCCTCTTCCCCCACCTCTACGGCGAACTGCCGATGCACGCGGTCGTGGGCCTCAGCAAGCGGGATTGACGCGCCCATCCCCCCTTCCCCCTCGATGGGGGAAGGATACGCAGCCTTATCGCGAAGCGATTAGGCGGAGTTGGATGGGGTGACGGTGCGTCATGGCACCATCGGCCTCGGACCGGGACGGCGTTTATAGGTCCTGACCCTAGTCACGTGGACCTGACGTTCATCCCATAAAGATCGTCATGCTGAACTTGTTTCAGCATCCATGGCCTGTTCTTTCCTTATACGCTGCGTTTGTTTCGAGGGCAGGCCATGGACCCTGAAACAAGTTCAGGGTGACGATTACTAATGACGCGAACTTCGTTTCCACTATACTAGCCAGCAAGCTGGCAAGTCTCGCTGCCTCCCCCATAAAGGGGAAGGACGGTGGTTCCCATCCGCCATATCCCCCGATTGACGCCCCCCACCAATCGGCGCACCTTCCTCCCATGACGATCGCCATCACCCCCAGCGGCCAGGCCTGCGGTGCCCACGTCACCGGCGTCGACCTCACCCGCCCGCTCGCCCCCGAAACCGTCGCCGACATCCGCGCCGCCTGGCTCGACCATCACGTCCTCGCCTTCCCCGATCAGAAGATGAGCGACGACGATCTCGAACGCTTCACCGGCTATTTCGGCGGTTTCGGCGACGACCCCTTCATCAAGCCCATTCCCGGCCGCGACCATATCATCGCGGTCAGGCGCCGCGCCGACGAGACCGCGCCGCTGTTCGCCGAAAACTGGCACAGCGACTGGAGCTTTCAGGCGCGTCCGCCCGCAGGCACCTGCCTGTTCGGCCGCACCATTCCGCCGGTCGGCGGCAACACCGACTTCGCGGACCAGCACGCCGCGCTCGACGCGATGCCCGATGCGCTGCGCGCCCGGATCGAGGGAAAAATGGCGATCCACAGCGCGCGCGGCGGCTACGCCCCGTCGGGCATGTACGGCGCCAACGACAAAGGGCGCAGCATGGATATTCGCCCGGGCGAGGAAGCGCTGGCGACGCAAATGCACCCGATCATCCGCAAGCACCCCGAAACCGGCCGCGAAGGCCTGTTCGGTTGCGCCGGCTACATCATCGGCATCGAAGGCATGGACGATGCGGAGGCGCTGCCGCTGCTCTATGAACTGCTGCAATGGCAGGGCGGCGAGCCATTCCGCTACAGCCACCGATGGGAGGCCGACATGCTGATCATGTGGGACAACCGCTCGGTCCTCCACCGCGCGACCGGCGGCTACGACGGCCATGACCGCCTGCTCCACCGCACGACGATCGCGGCGTGGGACGGATAGGGAAACCCGACCGACAGGCCATGCGTTGCTCCTTGGAAGGAGCCCGACCATGACCATAGCCCACGACACGCTCGTCCTCGTCGCCGACGGCCGCAAGGCGCTGTTCCTGCGCAATCACGGCGACGCGCAGCGGATCGACCTGCGCACCGAAACGCACCGCGAGCGCGAGGATCGCAAGGACAGCGACATCAAGACCGCGCCCGCCGGCCAGTCGGCCGCGCCCGCCGGAACCGGTCTTGCCGGCGGCACGATGGAGGAGCCCGATTTCCACCAGCAGGAGGAAGACCGCTTCGCGCGCGACCTCGCCGAAAAGGTCAACGCGATGGCGCTCGCGGGTGCATTCGACGCGCTCGCCGTCGTCGCACCGGCGCGCACCATGGGCGTGCTGCGGCCGCTCTGGCACAAGGAGGTCGCGGCGCGACTCGTCGGCGAACATGTCAAGGGCATGACCGGCCGGCCGATCCCCGATATCGAGGCGCTGCTCGCGGGCGAACCCGCCCCGCCCGCCTGACGACCCGGGTCGCCGCGCAAAATCCCCTTTCCTACATTACGCCGCTATGCTTCAAGCTGGCGGATGACCGCCTTGCCGTCCTCCGCCTTCATCGCGTGCGCGCCCACGCGGGCCGAGCGCCGGGCCGCTGCTAAAGCGACAAAGGAGACATTTTACTGCCGCACGTCCGTCGCTTTTGTCGCTTTAGAGCGGCGCGGATTGAATCGACACCGCCTCAAATCCGTTCGTGTCGAGCGGCGCAAGCTCGAGCGACACGAAAACCGCAAATCGCGAGTCAAGTTGTACGGATTTCCGCGCTTTATCCGAACGCCGTCACCGCGCCGGCGCCTCGCTCGACAGGCTTTTCACGACGCCCCATGCGATCAGCGCCTGCCCCGCGAAATAGAGCGGCCACACGAGCCACATCGTCACACTCTTGGACAGGGCCCCGCCCTCGCCCGCGAAGATGAACAGGTCGCTGGCAAGGAACAGCATCGCGCCGATCCCGGTGCGATAGCGCGGAAAGCGGCTTGCCCAGGCGCTCGCCGCCATCGCCGCGACGATCGCGGTATAGCCGACCGCCGCGCCCATCTGGTCGGCCGCCGCGCTTCGCGTCAGCCCCCAGGCGATGACCAGCGCCAGCGGCACGGTCAGCGCAACGAGCCATTTCTGCGACCCGGTCGGCTTCGACCGCCGCTTCCGCAGATAGAGCGCGATGGCGATCAGATGCCCGACGGCAAAGGCCGCCGCGCCCGGCATCATGCCGACCGCGTCGAGCAGCCAGTCGCCGAGCGCCCCGAACCCCAGCGCCGCCGCGATCATCCAGCCGTCGCCGCTCCGCGCATTGACCGCTGCCCACAGCGCGAGCAGGCCGACCCCGCTCGTCTTCCACGCCCAGATCGCCGGCCCGTCCCAGCGCATCAGCACCGCCGCGAAGAAGCTGATCCCTCCGGCCAGCGCCAATATCCACAGTCCCCGCGCCCGATCCCAGCCTGCCGTTCCGCTCATCGTCCGCCCCTTTGCATCTTGCCGTCAACCCGCCTAGTGCGCGGGCGATTGGGCGCAAGTCAACGGATAGGGTAAATGGCGGACCACGACATCCACATCATCGGCGGCGGCCTCGCGGGCTCCGAAGCCGCATGGCAGCTCGCCGAGGCGGGCTTCCGCGTCCGCCTGTCCGAAATGCGCGGCGGCGCCGGCACGACCCCCGCACATCAGGGCGACGCGCTCGCCGAGATGGTCTGCTCGAACAGCTTTCGCAGCGACGACGGCGACAGCAACGCCGTCGGCCTGCTCCACCGCGAGATGCGGGCGCTCGGCTCGCTTATCATGCGCCAGGCCGACGCGACGAAGCTTCCCGCCGGCTCGGCCCTCGCGGTCGACCGCGACCTCTTCGCCGGCGGCGTCACCCGCGCGCTGTCGGAGCATCCGAACGTCGCCGTCGTCCGCGAGCGCATCGACGCGCTGCCCTCCGCCGGGCCGGTCATCGTCGCCACCGGCCCGCTGACCGCCGAAGGCCTCGCCGCCAGCATCGGCGCCGCGACCGGCAAGGATTCGCTCGCCTTCTTCGATGCGATCGCGCCGATCGTCTATCGCGAGACGATCGATATGGACGTCGCCTGGATGGCGAGCCGCTGGGACAAGGTCGGGCCAATCGGCGACGGCAAGGACTATATCAACTGCCCGCTGGACAAGGACCAATATTATGCTTTCATCCAGGGGCTGGTCGATGGCGAGAAGACCGGCTTCAAGGAGTGGGAGACCGACACCCCCTATTTCGAGGGCTGCATGCCGATCGAGGTCATGGCCGAGCGCGGCCCCGACACGCTGCGCTTCGGCCCGATGAAGGGTGTCGGGCTCGACAATCCGCGCACCGGCCGCTGGCCTTATGCGGTCGTCCAGCTCCGCCAGGACAATGCGCTCGGCACGTTGTGGAACATGGTCGGCTTTCAGACCAAGCTAAAGCACGCGACGCAGGTCGAACTGTTCCGCACCATCCCCGGTCTCGAAAAGGCCGAGTTCGCGCGTCTCGGCGGCCTTCACCGCAACAGCTTCATCCGCTCGCCCGAGCTGCTCGACGGTCGGCTCCGCCTCAAATCGGCGCCGCATATCCGCTTCGCCGGACAGATCACCGGCTGCGAAGGCTATGTCGAAAGCGCTGCGATCGGCCTCGTCGCCGCGCGTTTCGCCGCCGCCGAACTCGCCGGCCGCACCCTGCCCCTGCCACCGCCCGAAACCGCGCTCGGCGCGCTGCTCGGCCATATCACCGGCGGCGCGGATGCCGCGAGCTATCAGCCGATGAACGTCAATTTCGGCCTCTTCCCGCCGCTTCCCGACGACGTCCGCAAGAAAGACCGCAAGCTCGGCTACACCAGACGCGCCGGCGAGGCGCTGGCCGAATGGATGAAGCTAGCCGATGACGTGGCCGCCTAGGGGTCGTTGCGGCAGCTCTGGGGTGGGAAGCAGCCGTTCCTCCCCCTTCGTCATCCCGGACTTGATCCGGGATCCCGCTTTTTGAGGCATCGACTGGTTTCGGCATCCAGCGGGACCCCGGATCAAGTCCGGGGTGACGATGAAAGAGAAGGCAGGCTTCGGTTGTTTGCAGACACTCAACAATTACACGCCGGCTTCGGCGTCCGTTTCGGCGCCGTCGTCGCGAATTCGGCGCGGGTCAGGTCGCCCGACTTGTCGGCATCGGCCCCCGCGAAGCGGTCGCTCGTCGCCACCGCCCATTCCTCGAAACTCAGCAGATTGTCGCCATTGCTGTCGAGCTTGCGGAACGCGGCGCTGCGCGTCGCCATCATCTCGACCCGGCTGATTCGCTCGTTGCGGTCGCGGTCATAGCGGTTGAAACGCCGCTCCTCGCGCGTTTCCTGCTTCGCGGCGGGCAGTTCGGGCGGCGCCGCGCCGCGCTTCGGGGCGTTCGGGCCGGCGACGGGGATCGCGGGCAGCTTCGGCGGCGGCGCGGGCAGCGCGCGCTGCTCGGCGACCTGGCTATGCCCCTTCCACAGGAACACGCCGCCGGTCAGCAGCAAGGCGCTCGCAAGCCCCCCGGCCAGAAATCGCGAAACCGCCATAACGCCCTCCCCGCACCAAGGGTTACACGCGCCACCGCCCGCAGCCAAGCCCGTCGCCCCTGCCTTCGCAGCGGCGAGGGCGATCGTCATCGAACGGATTGTTTAAATCCTCCTCCATCATTGCTACATCCGATCAATGCACAACTACCTCCCATCGCTGAAGCAGATGCAATATCTCGTCGCGCTGCACGAGCACGGGCATTTCGGCCGCGCCGCCGATGCCTGCAACGTGACCCAGTCAACGCTGTCGGCGGGCATCCGCGAGCTCGAGACGCTGCTCGGCCAGACGCTCGTCGAGCGCACCCGCCGCGTCGTGCGCTTCACCACGCTCGGCAACGCCATCGTCGAAAAGGCGCACCGCGTCCTGCGCGAGGCCGAAGAGCTCGCCGACATGGCGGCGGCGGCAGCCGCCCCTCTCGTCGGCGAGCTGCGGATGAGCGTCATCCCGACCATCGCGCCCTTCCTGCTCCCCGGCCTGCTGCCGCGGTTGCGCAAGGAGCGGCCGTCGCTCAAGCTCTTCCTCCGCGAGGAGCCGAGCGCGCAGGCCTGCGAATCGCTCCATCACGGCACGGTCGACTGCGTCCTCCTCGCCCTTCCCTATGCGTGCGGCGACGTGGAGAGCGAACGGCTGTTCGACGACGCGCTGTTCGTCGCCTTCCCCGGCGACCAGGCCGAGGATCTGCCGGCGATGGTCAGCGCCGATCAGCTCGACCCGGCGCAACTGCTGATGCTCGAGGACGGGCATTGCCTGAAGGACCATGCGCTCGCCGCGTGCAACCGGCCCGAGCTGCGCGCCGGTGCCCGGATGATGGGCACCTCGCTCCACACGCTCGTCCAGATGGTCGACAACGGCCTCGGCATCACCATGCTGCCGCAGATGGCGATCGAGGCCGGGATCCTCGACCACACCGACATCGACACCCGTCCGCTCGCCTCCGACCACGACTGGCGCACCATCGCGCTCGTCTGGCGCAAGGGCAGCCCCCGCGCCGACGAGTTCCGGATGCTCGCCGATATCTTCCGCAAGCATAAAGGGAATTGACCATCAGCCGCCATTGCGACCCCGACGAAGACCGGGCTCGCAATGACGATTTTGCTACCCCCAGCGCTCCGCCCGCTCGCGGTCCGTCCCGCGCACCTCGACCCACGCAACGCGCCCATCGGCAAAACTCTCGCGCTTCCACAGCATCACGTCGGTCTTCAGCCGGTCGATCAGATATTCGCACGCCGCCAGCGCCCCGGCGCGGTGGCGGCTGCTCGCCAGCACCAGCACGATCGTCTCGCCCGGCGCCATCGCCCCGACCCGGTGGATCAGGGTCAGCGCGTCCAGCGCCCAGCGCCGCGCCGCCGCCTCAGCCAGTGCGGTCAGCCCGGCCCCGGTCATCGCCGGATGATGTTCGAGGAACAATTCGGTCAGCCCGCCGTCGCCGCGCACCCGCCCGACGAAGCTCGCGCTCGCCCCGTGCCCGCCGGCGTCGTGCGCCGCCAGTTCGGCCGCGACGTCGATCGCTTCCGTCTGGACCGTGACGCGGATCATCCCCCCGTCACCGGCGGAAACAGCGCGACCTCGCCCGCATCGCCGATCGGCGCCTCGGCCCCGACCATCGCGCCGCCCACCGCCGCGCGAATCCGTTCCGGCTCGGCAAAGGCGCGCGCGCCGCGCGCGTCGCGCATCGCCAGCCAGCGCACGAGGTCGCCGACCGTCGCGACCCCGACGGGCAGTTCGACCGTCTCGGCCGCCATCCCCATCCGCTCGCGCACCCAGGCGAAATAGGCGATGTCGAGCGTCATCCGGTCAGTCCATATGCTTGAGGCCGACGCGCAGATAATCCCAGCCGGTGATCAGCGTCAGCACCGCCGCGCCCCACAGCGAGGCAAGGCCGATCGCCTTGACCCACGGCCACATCGGCAGCGCCCCCGCCAGGATCAGCGCGCCGAAGGCGACGAGCTGGAACGCCGTCTTCCACTTGGCGAGCCGCGTTACCGGCATCGACACCTGCAGCGTCGCCAGAAATTCGCGCAGTCCCGACACGATGATCTCACGCAGCAGGATGATCAGCGCCGCGATCACATGCCAGCCGTCGACGTCGCGGGTGAAGACCAGCAGCAATATCACCGCCGCGATCATGATCTTGTCGGCGATCGGGTCGAGGAAGATTCCCAGCCGCGACACGGTGCCGCGCGCCCGCGCAACATAACCGTCAAAATAATCGGTAATGCCCATCAGGCAATAAAGCGCGAAGGCGAAGGCATAGTCGAGCGGCAACGGCTGGTGGCGCATATCCTCGCGCGCCCCGGGCCAGAGCAGGAACAGCAGGATCGGCACCGCGAGGATTCGCGACAAGGTCAACAGGTTCGGAAGGCTGAGCATGGTTCCTGATTCCCGCCCGCGGGGCGCGACTGTTCCAAAATGGGCTTTGACCCCATCTGCCCTAGCCGATAAGCCCCCCAAGCGACAACCGAATTGCCCGAAGCGGCAGCGCCGGTCGCGCGTTCGGGTAACAAGAGTGGGCTTCGCATGACCGGTTCCTTCGCGCTACTGAAGCAACGCCGGTTCCTGCCCCTGTTCGCGACGCAATTCCTAAACGCCTTCAACGACAATTTCTACAAGATGGCGATGGTGATCCTCGTCACCTTCACCATCTACAAGGATCCGGAGACCGAGGCGTGGTTCAACGCGCTGGCGGGCGGACTCTTCATCCTGCCCTTCTTCCTCTTCTCCGCGCTCGCCGGACAACTCGCCGACAGCCGCGACAAGACGTGGATGATCCGGCTAATCAAGTCCGCCGAAATCGGGATCATGATCGTCGGCGGCGCGGGCATCTGGCTGCACAATGTCCCGCTGATGCTGCTCGCCCTCTTTTCGATGGGGATGCACTCGACCTTCTTCGGCCCGATCAAATATGCGATCCTGCCCCAGCATCTCGAGAACGACGAGGTGCTTTCGGGCACCGGCTGGGTCGAGGCAGGGACCTATATCGCCATCCTCGGCGGCACCATCGTCGGCGGGCTGATCGCACCGCACCATGCGATCGTCGGCATCGTCGCGGTCGCCATCGTCGGCCGCCTGACCGCGAGCTTCGTGCCGCCCGCGCCGCCCGAGGCGGAGGCGCGCGATCTGGTCATCGACCACAACATCTTCCGCTCCTCGTGGCAGATCGTCAGTTCGACGATGCACATCCCGCGTCTGTTCCTCGCCATCGTCTCGATCAGCTTCTTCTGGGCGATCGGCGCGATCCTCGCCGCGCAATTCCCGCCGCTGGTCAAGAACGCGCTGGCCGCCGACAACACCGTCGCAACGCTGTTCACCGCCATCTTCTCGGTCGGCGTCGCCATCGGCTCGATCGTCGTCAATCGCCTGCTCAAGGGACGGGTTTCGGCGCGCTATTCGCCGGGGTCGGTGATCGTGATGGGCCTGTTCGTGCTCGACCTCTGGTGGTCGGTGAAGGGCTGGCCGCACCGCGACGGCACGCTGATGAACTGGCGCGAATTCCTGTCGCTGACCGCCGGCGACCGTGTCATCCTCGACCTGCTCGGCATCGCCATCGCCGGCGGCATGTTCGTCGTCCCGCTCTACGCCTTCCTGACCACGACCGTCGCCAAGTCGCAGACCGCGCGCACCGTCGCCGCGAACAATATCGTCAATTCGGGCTTCATGGTCGCGGCGACGCTGGTCCTCAGCCTGCTCATCGGCCTCGGCCTGACGATCGACGACACGCTGCTGATGGTCGCCGCCATGTGCCTCCTGTCCGCCTGGCTCGCGTGGAAGCTCCACAAGGCCTGCGATTGAGGACACCAGGACCGGCGATCGCCCTCGATCGGCAGCCGGCCCCGCATTTTCTCGTCACCCTGACCTTGTTTGGCATTCGTACCGTTGGACCATGTATATGATCCCCGGCGAAAGCCGGGGTCCAGATGGCGGACGCTGTCCGTTCAGAATGGATCCCGGCTTTCGCCGGGGATCACGCTTTCCATCAGCGCAGCGCCAGACGCGACCTCAGGCCATGGATGCTGAAACAAGTTCAGCATGACGAATTTCAGGACCGAACTCATCCGGCACTGCTGTTCCCGCTGTCACAGCAGGAACATCATCGTCGCGGTAAAGAAGATCGCGAAACTCTCCAGGAACAGGCGCAAGTCGCTGCCGCTCGCCAGCAAGGACCGCGGCGCGCGGCGCTGTTCGGCGATCGCGCCGCGCAGCGCGCCCTGCCAGTCGGCCGGCGCGCTCATCCGCGCGATCATCAGCTGGCGGGCGCCATGCGCGCGTATCCGGCCGCGAATGTCGACGCGCTCGTCGGAGTCGAATCCAGTCATGCCGCCGAAGCTAGAAACTTCCTAACGGCGCGGTAAGGTTAAAAGAGCGTTAACGCCGTCCTTGTCCCCCTGCGGGACGCTTGACGGCACGGGCGTTCAATCGGCGGGAGGCCGGATCCGTACGGCGCGCCGGTCGGCAACCCCCGCCTGAAACGGCTTGCAGCGCTGCGGCCGCATCCTCGGGCCGAGGCACAGCCGCACCTCGTCGAGCCAGCCCTGCCGGTCGGTCGCGACCGCGATCATCTCGGGCGTGATGCCCTTGTTCACCCGCGCGAAGGCGCGGCGCACCGACCCTGCCGTCTGCCGCTTCGCCGCCAGCGCCGTCATGTCGGGAAAGCGCACCGCGCCGAACAGGATTTCTGCCGCGCGGAAATAGGCGGCGGGATGCGGGCTCATGCAGGTGCCGTGCTTCGCCCATTCATGCTGCAACAGTTGCGCCGAAGGCGTCATGCACATGTGGCGCCGCAGCACCGGCGCGGGCACGATCTTCGCCTGGCGGCACCATTGCGGATAGGCGGGACCGTCCGCCTCGGGCCACAGCCCGTGCAGCACCCAGCCGAAACGGCCGATCTCGCCCGAACATTGGAAGCGGTCGCGTGCCGCCTTCGGATTGCGGACGCGCGCGCAATGCTGCGGCGACCAGCTCATGGCTAACAGATAACCGCCGATCGTCGGCCTGCGCGCCGCCTCGCCGCGCGGCGGCTTCTCGATCCGCGGCACCGGCACCCGTGCCGGCGCCTCGCACGCCGGCGCCTGAGCCTGGGCGATGACGGGCGCTAGCAGCAATATGACGGCGCCGATTCCTCCCCATCGTCGCCCCAGCAAAAGCCGGGGCCGCTGGCAGCCTGGCGCTACACCGATAGCGGCCCCGGATTTCGCTGGAGCAACGACATGGTTTAGGTCAGGCCAGCGCAAAATCGAGCCCGATATCGGCCGCCGGCGCCGACTGGGTCAGCCGCCCGACCGAGACATAGGTGACCCCCGTCGCCCCGATCGCGGCGATCGTCTCCAGCGTCACCCCGCCCGAGGCTTCGGTCGGCACCTTGCCGCCGACGATGGCGACGCACTCGCGCAGCTTTTCCGGCCCCATATTGTCGAGCAGCAGGTGCGTCGCCCCCGCGCCGAGCGCGGGCTCCACTTGCTCGATCCGGTCGACCTCGACGATGATGTCCGCGATCCCCGCCGCGACCGCGCGCCGCACCGCTTCCTCGACCGACCCCGCGACCGCGACATGATTGTCCTTTATCATCGCCGCGTCCCACAGCCCCATGCGGTGATTGGTCGCGCCGCCCATCCGCGTCGCATATTTCTCCAGCACCCGCAGGCCCGGAATCGTCTTGCGCGTGTCGAGCAGGGTCGCGCCGGTGCCCGCGAGCGCGTCGACATAGCGCCGCGTCATCGTCGCGATGCCCGACAGATGCTGCACCGTGTTCAGAGCCGACCGCTCGGCGGTCAGCATCGCACGCGCATTGCCCGACAGGCGCATCAGATCGGTGCCGGCGGCAACTTCGGCCCCCTCCCCGACCAGTATCTCGATCTCCATCGCCGGGTCGAGCGCGCGAAAGAATCGCTCGGCGATCGGAAGGCCCGCGACGATGATCGCGTCGCGGCTGTCCATCGCCCCATCGAACCGGGCGTCGGCGGGGATTACCGCCAGCGAGGTGATGTCGCCGCCGCGGCCGAGATCCTCGGCCAGCGTGGCGCGGACGAAGGCGTCGAGGTCGAAGCCGGGCATCGCGAAATCGGTCATGCCCTTCGCGATAAAGGCTGGCCGCCGCAAATCAACTTGACGTTTACGTCAACTGGCGCTGACATGAGGCTGCCCATCAACGGAGAGGTTTTCATGCAATCGCCCATCTGCGCCATGCTCGGCATCGAATTCCCGTTGCTTGCCTTCTCGCATTGCCGCGACGTCGTCGTCGCGGTGTCGAAGGCGGGCGGCATGGGCGTCTTCGGCGCCGCCGCCCTGCCGCCCGGGCGCCTGGAGGAGGAACTGGCGTGGATCGACGATCATATCGGCGGCAAACCCTATGGCGTCGACCTGATCGTCCCCAACAGCTTCGCCGGCAAGGGCGATGCGCCGGCGGCCGGAACGCCCGCGATTCCCGAGATGCATCGCGCCTTCGCCGCCGACGTGCTGGCGCAGCACGGCGTCGACGCGGTCGGCCTCGACGACGCGATGGCCGCGCGCCAGAGTTTCGGCGAGAATATGCGCGAGGACGGCGCCGCGAAGCTGCTCGAGGTTGCCTTCCGCCACCCGATCCGGCTGATCGCCAACGCGCTCGGCGTGCCGCCGCAACTGATGCTCGACCTCGGCAAAAAGCATGAAGTGCCGGTCGCCGCGCTGGTCGGCACGCGCGACCATGCGCTGGCGCAAGTGCGCGCGGGGGTCGACATCCTCGTCGTCGCGGGCGGCGAGGCGGGTGGTCATTGCGGCGAGGTCGCGACGATGGTGCTGGTTCCCGAAGTCGCCGCGGCGCTCGACGCGATCGGCGACACGACGCCGATCCTCGCCGCAGGCGGCATCGTCACCGGGCGCCAGATGGCCGCCGCGATGGCGATGGGCGCACACGGCGCCTGGTGCGGATCGGTGTGGCTGACCACCGCCGAGGCCGAGACCAACCCGGTGGTCAAGGACAAGATGCTCGCCGCCAGCGCGCGCGACACGGTGCGATCGAAGAGCCGCACCGGCAAGCCGTCGCGCCAGCTCCGCTCGCCCTGGACCGACGCTTGGGAGGCCGAAGGCGCCCCCAAGCCGCTGCCGATGCCGCTCCAGTCGCTGGTCAGCGAACCCGCGCTGCGCAAGGTCGACAAATTGTCCGAAGGCGGCCACGAAGGCGCCAAGGTGCTCGCGACCTATTGGGTTGGGCAGGGCGTCGGGCTGATGAACGAGGCCATGAGCGCCGGACAGGTCGTCCAGGCCTTCAAGGAAGACTGGATCGCCGCCTGCGAACGGCTGAACGGGTTTGTGGGGGAGTGAGATGCTGAACCTCCCCCTTGATGGGGGAGGCAGCGAGACTTGGGCGCTTGCGCCCTGGTCGCAGCGGTGGGGGTGCGGTCTCGGCCTGACGCGACGGTGCCATGACGCGCCGTCACCCCCATCCAACTGCGCCTAATCGCTTCGCGACAAGGCTTCGTATCCTTCCCCCATCAAGGGGGAAGGCCTTGCCGGCTCAACCGACCGTTGCTTTCACGATCTTGCCCGGCTCGCGCGGCGGCTCGCCCTTGGGCAGCGCGTCGACATTGTCCATGCCTTCGATCACCTCGCCCCAGACGGTGTACTGGTTGTCGAGGAAGCGCGCGTCCTCGAAGCAGATGAAGAACTGGCTGTTCGCGCTGTTCGGATTCTGCGCGCGCGCCATCGAACAGACGCCGCGGACGTGCGGCTCGCTGCTGAATTCGGCGGGCAGGTCGGGAAGCGGACTGCCGCCCATGCCGGTACCCGTCGGGTCGCCGCCCTGCGCCATGAAGCCGGGGATCACGCGGTGGAAAACGACGTCGTCATAGAAGCCTTCACCGGCGAGCTGGGTGATTCGCTCCACATGCTTGGGCGCGAGATCGGGGCGCAGGCGGATGACGACATCGCCGGTCGACAGCGACAGGGTAAGGGTCTGCTCGGACATGGAAGGCTCCTTGGGATTGGGTTGGCGGTGCCATAGCGGGCGCGGACGGCAAAGCCACGCATTAATTGCCCGCGCCGCCGCTGGTGGCGTTGCCAAGGCGCGGCTCCGGGACTAGGGGAAAATTCGGTTCGTATGGCCGTCCGGCCGCAAGTCAGGGAGGGCCGCGCGATGGACAAACGCGAAGACTCCCGGCCCCCCGAAGACGATATCGTCCTCGACGATCGCGATCCCGATCGCGACGCTTCGCGCGAATCCGAATCCGAAACCGAGCTCGACGAGGACGACCGGCTGCGGCCCGAATTCGTCAGCGACGTCGTCGCACTCGCCGAAGCGGGCGAGCATGAGGCGGCGCGCGAGCGGGTCGGGCGCCTGCACCCTGCCGACATCGCCGACCTGTTCGAACTTCTGCCGGACGAGGATCGTCCGCTCTTCGCCTCGGTGCTCGGCGATCTCCTGTCGCCCGACGTGCTCGCCGAGATGAACGAGCATGTGCGCGAGCAGCTCATCGACCTGCTCGCGCCCGAGCAGGTCGCCGAGATCGCGTCCGAGCTCGACACCGACGACGCGGTGGCGATCATCGAGGATATGGAGGCGGACGAGCAGCAGGCCGTCCTCCAGGCGATGGAGCCCGAGGATCGCGCCGCGATCGAGGACGCCCTCTCCTTCCCGGAGGAGACCGCCGGCCGCCTGATGCAGCGCGAATTCGTCGCGGTGCCCGAGCATGTCACGGTCGGCGACGTCATCGACCGGCTGCGCGAGGATCAGGACCTGACCTCCGATTTCTGGGAAATCTTCGTCGTCGACCCGATGCACCGCCCGGTCGGCACCTGCCAATTGAGCTGGATATTGCGCACCCCGCGCGACATCGCGATCGGCGACGTGATGAAGCGCGAACAGACGCTGATCCCGGTCGACATGGACCAGGAAGAGGTCGCGCTGCGCTTTCAGAAATATGCGCTGATCTCGGCCGCGGTGGTCGACAAGGCGGGGCGGCTGGTCGGCATGATCACGGTCGACGACGTCGTCCATATTATCCAGGAAGAGGCGGGCGAGGACATCTTGCGCCTGTCGGGCGCCGGCGACGGCGACATCAACGAGCCGATCCGCGAAACCTACAGCGCACGGGTGCGCTGGCTGATCGCCAATCTCGGCACCGCGCTCGTCGCCTCGACCATCGTGGGGATTTTCGGGGGGGCGATCGAGCATATGGTTGCGCTCGCCGCGCTGATGCCGATCGTCGCCGGGGTCGGCGGCAATGCCGGGACCCAGACGCTCGCGGTGACCGTCCGCGCGCTCGCGATGAACCAGCTCACCGATTCGAACAGCTGGCGCGCAGTGTGGCGCGAGATGAAGATCGCGCTGCTCAACGGCGGCACGATCGCGCTGATCGCCGGCACCGCGACCGCGCTGTGGTTCGCCAATCCGGGGCTCGGCGGCGTCATCGCCGCGGCGATGATCGTCAACATCTTCGTCGCCGGGGTCGCCGGCGTCGCGATCCCGCTGTTCCTCGACCGGCTCGATCAGGATCCCGCGGTCGCCAGCTCGATCTTCGTGACGATGACGACCGATTCCATGGGATTCCTGGCCTTTCTCGGCCTTGCGGTGGCGAGCGGGCTCACCAGTCTTTGACGCCAAGCCGCTGGAATCCGGGCGATTCCGAAAATGTGCGAAAAAAAGTTCGGCGGTGCGATTTTTTCGGGAACCAATCGCCCGCGCTGGTCGTTTCCTTTTCGAGCAGCGGTCATCGCCCCCCCGCAGCGCTGCTCAGCAACATTGGCCCGGCCCGCATTCCCTCCCCCCCCTCGAACGCGGTCCGGGCCATTTTGCTCTCTGGTACGATAACAAGGTGAAGGACCATGACGAGTTTTCGCGCAATCATCCTGGCATTGATGGCAAGCTTTCTGGTCGCTGGCTGCAATACCGTCAAGGGAGCCGGTCGCGATATCGAGTCGGTCGGTCAGGCCGGTAGCGACGCCATCGATTGACCGGGTTCTGACCCGCTTACCCTAAGCCTCTTCGAGAGGTTCGACAGGCGCCGCTTCGGCGCCTGTTTTGTTGCGGCGGCGCTGGGTGAACCAGATGGCGAAAAGCGACAGCTCGTAAAGCAGGATCAGCGGCACCGCGAGCAGGAACTGGCTGAGCACGTCGGGCGGCGTCGCGACCGCGGCGATACCGAAGGCGGCGACGATCATATAGCGCCGCGCCGACACGAGTTGCTCGCGCGTCACCAGCCCCGACCGCTCGATCAGCATCAGCAGGATCGGCAGCAGAAAGGCGATGCCGAACGCCATGATGAACTGCATGATGAAGCTGAGGTAATTGCCGACCGACGGCAGCGCTTCCTGCGTCACCCCGCCGATATTACCCTGGTAACCGAGCAGGAATTTCAGCGCCAGCGGCACGGTCACGAAATAGGCGAAGCAGGCGCCGATCGCAAACAACACCGGGGTCGCGAACAGGAAGGGCAGCAGCGCGCGCTTTTCCTTGCGATACAGCCCGGGCGCGACGAATTTCCAGAGCTGGTTGGCGATCACCGGAAAGGCGATCATCATCGCCGCGAACAGCGCGACCTTTATCTCGACGAAAAAGGCCTCGAAAAGCTGCGTATAGATGAGCTTGCCCTGCCCCGCCGCGAGCAGCGGCCGGACCAGAATCCCGAAGATCGGCCGCGCGAAATAGAGGCAGACGCCAAAGGCGACCGCGACCGCGAGCAGCGATTTCAGCAGGCGCGAACGCAGCTCGATCAAATGGTCGAGCAGCGGCATCTTGCCGCCGGAGCCGTCGTCGTCCTCGGCCGTCACGGGCGTTTCCGCGGTCATGGCAGAGGTCCGTCCTTCGGGGGCACGGCGTGCGTCTCCGGCGTCGCCGCGGTCCCGGTTTCGCTCTCTCCATCCGCCCCATCGGGCGGCGGCGCGGTCGCGGGGATCATCGGGGGATTGTCGTCGGATTCGAGGCGCGGGAATTCGCGCATGATCGCTTCATTCTGCGCGCGCCACTGCTTTTCGAGCTCTTCCAGCTCGGCCTCGCGCATCATCGTGTCGAGCCCGGATCGGAAGTGCCTTGCCATGCCGCGCGCCTTGCCGACCCATTTGCCGACGAAACGCATTGCCTTGGGCAGGTCCTTGGGACCGATGACAACCAGGGCCACCACGATGACGAGCAGCAGCTCTGTGGGCGCGACGTCGAACATGCTTCAGCCAGTCCCCCGCGGACGACGGATATCGGTCAGCGGCGATCCGTCTCGGCGGTCGGCGTCGGCGACGGCGCCGCATCGGGCGTACGCTGTCCTTCGATCTGCCGCGGCGCGGGCGGCGGCGCATCGTCTTCCGCCATGCCCTTCTTGAAGCTCTTGATGCCCTTGGCGACGTCGCCCATCATGTCGGAAAAGCGTCCCTTGCCGAACAGCAACAGGACGATCACGCCGAAAACGAGCCAGTGCCAGATGCTCAAACCACCCATCGAAAATCTCCTTGCGCCGCCCATATAGGGGCGGCCGTTTCCAATTGCACGCGCGCTTCGCCGAAAACGGCCTCAAAGTCCGCCCTATGCGTCTTCGCCGTCCTTTACCAGATCAAGCTCGCCCATCGCCGTTTCAAAGGCGAGGTCGACCGGATCGAGCAGCCCCGCCGCACGAAGGTCCTCGATCCCCGGCAGGTCCTTGCGGCTCGTGAGGCCGAAATGTTGCAGGAATGCGTCCGTGGTCTTGTAGATCAGCGGGCGCCCCGGCACCTCGCGCCGCCCCGCGGGCGCGATCCATTCGGCTTCCATCAGCACGTCGAGCGTGCCCTTGGAGGTCTGGACTCCGCGGATCGCTTCGATCTCGGCGCGGCTGACGGGTTCGTGATAGGCGACGATCGCCAGCACTTCCGCCGCCGCACGCGACAGCTTGCGCGGATCGTCGCGCTCGCGGCGCAGCAGGTGGGCAAGGTCGGCGGGTGTCTGAAAATGCCAGTGTCCGCCACGCTCGACCAGTTCGATGCCGCTGCCCGCATGGCGCTCGGCGATCGCCACGATGATCGCGCGCACCGCGCCCGGCGTCATCTCGTCGCCCAGCCGCGCCGCGACCTGCCGCGCATCGAGCGCCTCGTCGCTGGCGAACAGCATCGCCTCGATCGCGCGTTCCAGATCGTCGATGGTGGTCATGAGCCGGCTGCCTTCAGATAGAGGGGTTCGAACGCACCGTCCTGCTTCAGGTCGACGCGGCCCTGCCGCGCGAGTTCGAGCGCGGCGAGAAAGCTCGACGCGACCGCCGAACGGCGCAGCGGGCCATCGTAATCGGCGGGGAGAAAGGCCGAAAGCTCCGCCCAGTCGAGCGTGACACCGATCATCCTTTCCAGATGATGGAGCGCCGCGTCGAGCGTCACTACCGGGCGCCGCGCGACCATGTGGACGACGGGCTCGGTCCGCAGCTTCACCTGACCATAGGCGGCCAGCAGGTCATAGAGACTCGCGTCCCAGCGGCGCATCCGCACGTCGCGCAGCCCCTCGGGCTTCGCGCGCAGGAAGACGTCGCGGCCGACGCGATCGCGCGCGAGCAACCGCGCCGCTGCCTCGCGCATTGCGGCAAGGCGCTGGAGCCGCAATTGCAGCCGCAGCGCCAGCTCGTCGGGGGACGGATCCTCCTGAGGATCCTTGGGCAGCAGCAGTGCCGATTTCAGATAGGCGAGCCACGCCGCCATCACCAGATAATCGGCCGCGACCTCCAGCTTGAGCGCCCGCATCTCGGCGATGAAGGCCAGATATTGCTCGACGAGCGCGAGGATCGAGATCTGCCGGAGGTCGACCTTCTGGCTGCGCGCGAGCGTGAGCAGCAGATCGAGCGGCCCTTCCCAGCTTTCGAGATTGAGCTGGAGCGCGTCCTCGCGCTCCGAGGGGACCGCCGGCGCAAGATCGAAGGCGAGCGGCAGATCCTCCACCGCGCGCCTCAGGCCATCGCCAGCAGCGCGTCGCGCTGATCGACGAGCATCGCGAATTCGCGCGCGTCGCGGGTGCCCGCAATGCGCTCCATCGCGCCATCGAGGCGCGAACGCGCTGCCTCGCCGATCGGGTCGAGCGCCTTCGCGATGCCGACCATGTCGTCCATCCGGCCCCAGCAGTTGAGCGCGATGTCGCAGCCCGCGGCGATCGCCGCGGCGGCGCGCCCCGGCACGTCGCCCGACAGCGCCTTCATGTCGAGGTCGTCGGTCATCAGCAGCCCGTGGAATCCGATGCGCCGGCGGATGACGCTGTCGATGATCAGCGGCGACAGCGTCGCCGGTCGCTCGGGGTCCCAGGCGTTGAAGATGACATGACAGGTCATCGCCATCGCCGCATCGCGCAGCGCCGCGAAGGGCGCAAGATCGCTCTGCAATTCGCGGTCCGACGCCGCGACGACCGGCAATTCCTCGTGCGAATCGAGCAGCGCGCGGCCGTGGCCGGGGATATGCTTGACGATGCCGACGACGCCGCCGTCCTGCAGCCCGCTGAGGATCGCGCGACCGAGCGCGGCGACGCGCATCGGTTCGCTGCCCAGCGCACGGTCGCCGATGACGTCACTCGCGCCCGGTTGGCGTACGTCGAGCAGCGGCAGGCAGTCGACGGTGATGCCGACCTCGGCCAGCATCGTCGCCAGCGCCATCGCGTTGAGCCGCGCCGCCTCGATCGCGCTCGCCGGCGCGCGCTCGTAAAGCGCGTCGAAGGCGGCACCGCTGGGGAAATCCGGCCATTCGGGCGATTTCAGACGCGCGACGCGCCCGCCTTCCTGGTCGATCAGGATCGGCAGGTTGGCGCGGCCGTCGAGGTTGCGCAGATCGTCGGTCAGCCGCCGGAGCTGGGCGCGGTTCTCGATATTGCGGCCGAAAAGGATATAGCCTGCGGGCGCGCTGTCGCGAAAGAAAGCGCGCTCGTCGTCGGTCAGGATCAGGCCCGAGAGGCCGAAAATCGCGGGTATCATCGTGCGTCAACCTCCATCGGTCGGCGCCCCCTCATGCGGCAACCAGGGGCGGCATGATGGCATATCGCCCCCGCCCGACCAACGTGCGGTGCGGCGAGACGGGCCGAATCAGCGGACGATGACGCAATTTTCGCCCGCAACCCGCAATTTCCCGCACAAATTCGAGGCATTGGCGGCTGAGCCCGCCATGACGCGAAGCCGATAGACCTTGCTGCCGCCGACATCCGCCGCCGCCACCGACCGATTGAGGTCGGACAGATAGGCAAAACGCTTCGACAGGCTGCCCCACGCCTTGTTCGCTGCCGCCTCGCTGCTGAACGCACCGAGCTGGATCATCCCGCCGCCCGTCGCATCGTCGCTCTTGGCCTCCTTGGCCTCGGCGGCCGGCGCCGCCTTGACGGGCGCCGCAGCGGCTTTCGCCTTCGCCGCCGCCGCTTTCGCCGCGGTCGCGCGCGCTTCGGGCGTCACCGCGGGTTCCTCGGGCATCCGGCTCGGATCGACCCGCCCGGTCGGCGCCGCGCCCTCGCTGGCGGCGAAACTCTCGTCGCCCTCGCCCTCGAAAACCCGGGCTGCATTGTCCGCGGGCTGGACCTTGTAGTCCCCCTTGTCGGCGGCGATCAGTTCGCCCTTGCCGCGCGCGCCGCCGTTCTGGAGCCACCACAGGCCGCCGAGCACGGCGCCGATCAACAGCAGCCCGCCGAGCACCATCGCGAGCAGGCGCGTCGGCGACACCTCGCCGTCCTCGTCATAATCGTCGGCCGCTTCGAGCCATGGCAGCCGGTCCTCGTCGTCGAGTCCCAGCCCCGCATCGTCCTGTCCTACGTCCTTCTCGCCCGCCATCAGACCATCTCCTCGAGCGCCTCGACCCCCATCAGGTGCAGCCCGTTTCGGATAACCTGCCCGATTCCGTCGGCCAAATAAAGCCGAGTCGCAGTCAGTTCGGGATCGTTCGCCAGAACGATGCGCGCTTCGGGCTCGTCATTGCCCAGATTGTACCAGGCGTGGAACGCCGCGGCGACGTCGGCGAGATAGAAGGCGATACGATGCGGCTCGCGGGCAGAGGCCGCCGCCTCCACCATGCGCGGGAATTGCGCGAGCAGCTTCACCAGGCCGAGTTCGTGGGCGTTCAACCGCGCCGGCGCCGGGTCCGGCAGCGCGATGCCGGCATCGGCCGCCTTCTGGCGCAGCCGCGAAATGCGCGCGTGGGCATATTGGAGATACCAGACGGGATTGTCGCGCGACGCTTCGACCACCTTGGCGAAATCGAAATCCATCTGCGCGTCGGCCTTGCGCGTCAGCATGGTGAAGCGCACCGCATCCTTGCCGACTTCGTCGACGATGTCGGCCAGCGTCACGAAATTGCCCGCTCGCTTCGACATCTTGAACGGCTCGCCATTCTTGAGCAGCCGGACCATCTGCACCAGCTTGACGTCGAAACGGGTCTTCCCGCCGGTCAGCGCCGCGACCGCCGCCTTGATCCGCTTGACCGTGCCGGCATGGTCGGCGCCCCAGATGTCGATCAGTTCGTCGGCGTTCTGGCTCTTCTGGAAATGATAGGCGAGGTCGGCGCCGAAATAGGTCCAGCTTCCGTCCGATTTCCGGATCGGGCGATCCTGGTCGTCGCCGAACTGCGTCGAACGGAACAGCGGCAGCTCGACCGGCTCCCAATCCTCGGGGGTTTCGCCCTTCGGCGCCTCGAGCATCCCGTCGTAGACGAGCCCCTGCTCGCGGAGCCATTTTTCCGCCGCCGCCGGCTTTCCTTCGGCCTGCAGTTCCGCTTCCGACGCGAAAAGGTCGTGATGGATGCCCAGCTTGGCGAGGTCGGCGCGGATCATGTCCATCATCGCGGCGACCGCCACGGTGCGGAACAGCGCCAGCCATTCGCTTTCGGGCGCGCCGACGAAGCGGTCACCATAGTCCGCGGCGAGCCGCTCGCCGACGGGTTTCAGATAGTCGCCGGGATAGAGCCCCTCGGGGATCGCCCCGACATCCTCGCCCAGCGCCTCGCGGTAGCGCATGTGGACCGACCGCGCGAGGACGTCGACCTGCGCGCCGGCGTCGTTGACATAATATTCGCGGATAACCCGATGCCCCGCATATTCGAGCAGCGCCGCGAGCGCGTCGCCGACCACCGCGCCGCGGCAATGGCCGACGTGCATGGGACCGGTCGGGTTCGCCGAGACATATTCGACATTGACGCGGCGCCCTTCCCCCATGGTCGAGCGGCCGTAATCGCCGCCTTCGCCATGGATCAGCGCCAGTTCGTCGCGCCAGCTGTCATCGGCGACGCGCAGGTTTATGAAACCGGGCCCGGCGACGCTCGCCTCCGTCACTTCGGGCATCGCGCCCAGCTCGGCGGCGAGTATCTCGGCGAGCGCGCGCGGATTGGTACCGGCAGGCTTGGCGAGCACCATCGCGGCGTTGGTCGCGACGTCGCCGTGCGCGGGGTCGCGCGGCGGCTCGACGCTGATCGCGCCGCGGTCGAGCCCGGCGGGCAGGCTGCCGCTGCCGACGAGGCGGTCGAGCGCAGCGGCGATATGGTCGGAAAAGCGGCTGAACAGGGTCACGTATCTGGCCTATCTTGGATCGGAAACATCGACGCGCGCCCTATCGCAGCTTGGGCAGCGCGAAAAGCCCTGCGCCGCCTTCGCGCCGCAGGGTCGAACGGTACGGCGAGCGCCGGCGCGCCGCCTCGTTTATCGTCGGACGTTATATTCGAGCTGTTCCTGCGTGAGCTGGAAGCCGACGAGCAACTCGAAAGTGGCGCGCTGTACCGCCGCCCTGACCTCGGGAAGGCTCAGCGGATCGATCGCCGCGTCGGCATCCCCCGCCTTGCGCTTGCGCGTGATACGCTCCTGGATGTCGGCCGGCAGCGTCGCGGCGGCGGCATCGACATAGGCCGACGCCTCGCCATGGCCGGTGCCGCGGACCTGGCCCTCGGCGAAGGTGACCTGGACTTGCCCCAGCCGCTTGGCGACCACCGCGCTGCCGCCCTGCATGACGGTCACGAAATAGGGCAAGGTCACGGTGCGCGCCGGGCCCGCGGCGCGGCGCGTCGCGATGACGTCGAAACCCGCCTGCTGATAGATTTTCTCGCCCGTGTCGTTGCACTGGGGCACCAGGTTGGTGATCGTCGCGACGACGTCGATCGCGCTCGCATCGCGGCTCGTCGCGGGATCGAACAGCGTGATGTCGCCCGTGTGCAGCGGCACCGCCACCACCGGGCATTTGCTGCGCGTCGCGGTGATGCCGACCCCCGCCGACACGTCGATCTCATTGTCGCGACCGCAGCCCGAAACCGTCGCCAGAACCGCCGCTCCGCACAGCAGGAGGAGCGATTTACGGGTCGAGGGCAGGCTGAGGGTCATGATGATCTGGCTTTCCATTCAGGCGTGACGGCGGCGGGGCGTCCCGCTTCATGCGCGCCGCTTCTTATCGGTGCGATGAACGCGGCGCAACGGGAAGCTTTACCGGATGCGGCCTGCTGGGCTAGAGCCGCCGCGTCATGAATGCCCCGTCCGCCATAACGCCCCCGCACCGCGATGCGCCATCCGAGCTTCGGGTGCTGATCGCCGCCCCGCGCGGTTTCTGCGCCGGGGTCGATCGCGCGATCCGCATCGTCGAGCTGGCGATCGAGCGTTTCGGGGCGCCTGTCTATGTCCGGCACGAGATCGTTCATAACCGCTATGTCGTGGATTCGCTGAAGGCGAAGGGCGCGATCTTCGTCGAATCGCTCGCGCAGGTTCCCGACGACGTGCCGGTCGTGTTCAGCGCCCATGGCGTGCCCAAGGCGGTGCCGGCAAAGGCGGCTGCGCGGGGGCTCGACTATATCGACGCGACCTGTCCGCTGGTGTCGAAGGTCCATCGCCAGGCCGAGCGCGCGAACGAGGCGGGCCGGCACATCATCTTCATCGGCCACGCCGGCCATCCCGAGGTCATCGGCACGCTGGGCCAGCTTCCCGATGGCGCGATGACGCTGGTCGAATCGGTCGACGATGTCGCCGCGCTGACGCCGCCCGACCCCGAAAAGCTGGCCTTCCTGACCCAGACGACATTGTCGGTCGACGACACGCGCGACATCGTCGCGGCGCTCGAACATCGTTTCCCGACGATCCAGGGCCCGCGCGGCGAGGATATCTGCTACGCCACCTCGAACCGGCAGCAGGCGGTGAAGGCGATCGCCCCGCGCTGCGACCGCATGATCGTGATCGGCGCGCCGAACAGCTCGAACAGCCTGCGTCTCGTCGAGGTCGCCGAACGGCTGGGAACTCCCGCCCATCTGGTGCAGCGCGGAACCGACATCGACCCGGCCTGGCTGGGCGGTATCGCCGCGCTGGGCATAACCGCCGGCGCCAGCGCGCCCGAGGCGCTGGTCCGCGAGGTGATCGACGCGGTCGCCGCTCATCGCGCGATCGTCGAGGAGGTGGCCGTCATCGCCGAGGAGAATATGGTGTTCAAGCTGCCGCGCGGGCTCGAGCCGGCAGCCGCCTGATGGCCGTCTATACGAACGTCGACCCCGACGATCTGGCCGCGCTCGTCGCCCGCTACGACATCGGCACGGTCGTGTCGTGCAAGGGCATTGCCGAGGGGGTCGAGAACAGCAACTTTCTGCTGGAAACCACGGACGGCCGCTTCATCCTGACCCTCTATGAAAAGCGGGTGAAGGCGGACGACCTGCCCTTTTTCGTCGACCTGCTCGACCATCTCGCGCGGTCGGGCTGCGCGGTGCCGGCGATGATCCACGACCGCGAGGGCGCGGCGATCCAGCGCATCGCCGAACGCTCCGCCTGCATCATCCAGTTCCTGCCCGGCATTTCGCTGACCCACCCGACGCCGCGCCAGTGCGAGGCGGCGGGTGCCGCGCTGGGTGAAATGCACCGCGCGCTCGAACATTATCCCGGCGCGCGCGACAACAGCATGGGGCACCGCCACTGGCGGGACATCGCCGACGCGACCGGCGATCTCGACGCGGTGCAGGAAGGGCTGCAGGCGATGGTCGAGGAGGAGCTGGCATGGCTCGACGCCCGCTGGCCGGACGACCTTCCGGCGCATGTGATCCACGCCGATCTGTTCCCCGACAATGTGCTGATGCTCGGCGATCGCGTGACCGGGCTGATCGACTTCTATTTCGCCGCGACCGACGTGCGCGCCTATGACGTCGCGATCACCCACGCCGCCTGGTGCTTTTCGGACGACGGGCGACACTGCGACCCGGCGCGCGCCGCAGCGCTGATGCGCGGCTATAGCAGCGTCGTGGCATTTTCGGATGCCGAGGTCGCGGCGCTGCCCCTGCTCGCGCGCGGCGCATCGCTGCGCTTCCTCCTGACGCGCGCGCACGACTGGGTGCACACGCCCGCCGATGCGCTGGTGACGCGCAAGGACCCGGCGCCCTTCCTCGCGCGCCTGCTGCGCTATCGCGCGCCCGACGCCGCCGAACTGTTCGCCATATGAGCGAAAGCGCGGCGCGAACGGTCATCGTCGCCACCGACGGCGCGTGCAAGGGTAACCCCGGACCCGGCGGCTGGGGCGCCGTGCTGCGCTGGGGCGACGCCGTGAAGACGCTTTCGGGCGGCGAGGCCGAGACCACGAACAACCGCATGGAACTGATGGGCGCGATCGAGGCGCTCGCCGCGCTCAAGCGCCGCTGCCGCGTCGAGCTGTCGACCGACAGCGTCTATGTCCGCGACGGCATCACCAAATGGGTCCACGGCTGGCAGCGCAACGGCTGGAAGACCGCCGCGAAGAAGCCCGTCGCCAATGCCGATTTGTGGCAGCGGCTGATCGCCGAGGCCGCGCGGCACGACATCGAATGGCTGTGGGTCAAGGGCCATGCGGGGCATGGCGACAATGAACTGGCCGACAAGCTGGCGAGCGACGCCGCGCTTGCGGCGGCACGGGCGCGCTAGGACGGATCGGCATTCAGCCCTGGCGACCTGCAAATGGCGGCTTTCCGCGCTTCCGGTGCTCACGTGCCATCAGCACGCTGCGCTCCGGGTCGCGGAAACCCACCATTTTCGGCTCGCCGTCGTCTGAATGCCGATCCGTCCTAGTCCCCTGAATCTGAAGTTCTCTGCATTGATTTCGTCATCCCGGGCTTGACCCGGGATCCCGCTTTTCTTCGGTCCGTGCGCGAAAGGAAGCGGGACCCCGCCGGGTCAAGCCCGGGGTGACGGTGATGACAGGAACTTTGATTCCACCATATTAGCGCGCGATCATCTTTGGTTGAGGCCCGCCGTCTTATTCGTGTGTCCCCGCGAAGGCGGGGACACACAAGCGCTTCAGTCAAGACCGATCATGCTCCAGCCGCCCGCGCGACCGGCTCATTCGGCTTCGCGGACTTCCGCGCCGGGGCCGTTCTTCAGGATCGACTCGATGGCATTCTTGGCCGATGCCTTGCTGGAATAGCCTTCGGTCCAGAAGATCGGCTCGCTGTTATATTTGAAATAGGCGACGAATTCGCCCTTCTTGTTCTTCTTGATCTCGAAATAATGGGCCATCGGATCCTCCTGGAATCACGCCGCGAGAGGCGCGGCTAACCCATGTTAAGCTGGCATCTCCGCGACGCAAGCCATTCGGACATCAGACGAAACGCGTCGGAGCATAGGGCGCAGGATCAATCCCGGCGATCGCTCCCGGCGGCAACGGAGCGCCCAGCTCCGCCGCCAGCAGCGCCGAGATCGCCGGGGAGGTCTGGATTCCGAAGCCCCCCTGCCCCGCGCACCAGATGAATGCGGACTCGTCCCGATCGGGGCCGAACACGGGAAGACGGTCGGGCGCGAAGCTGCGCAGCCCCGCCCATTTGCGTTCGATCGCCGCGACCGGCCAGTCGACGACCGATTGCAGCCGGTCGATCGCGACCGCGACGTCGATCTCTTCGGGTGTCGCATCGCAGGGGGCCGACGGCGTTTCGTCGTGCGGGCTCAGCCAGACCCGCCCTTCGCTCTCGCCCTTGAAATAGAAATCGCCGCCGACGTGCAGGATCAGCGGCAGCGCCGCGGGCACCGGCACGCCCAGCCGGACCTGAAGGACGGTACGGCGCAGCGGCTGGATGCCGACCGGCCGCACACCGCACGCTGCCGCTACGCCATCGGCCCAGGCGCCCGCCGCGTTGACGATCAGCGACGCCGCAATCTCGCCACGCCCGGTCTCGACGATCCATCGTCCGCCGTTGCGCCGCGCCCGTTCGAGCGGTGCGCGCAGGACCAGATCGGCCCCGGCGCGCTTCGCCACGCGCAAATAGGCGGCATGGAGGGCGGCGACGTCGATGTCGCTGCACGTCGGCTCGCGCGCGCCCTCCTGCCATTCGGGCCGCAGCCCCGGAATGCGCGCCGCGAGCGCCGCGCCCGACAGGCGCTCGACTTCGACGCCCCGCGCCGCGAACTCGCGCGCATAGGTCTCGACCGCCGCCCGTTCCTCCCGCCGCCCGATGGTCAGCGCGACCCGCGGCGACAGGAAGGGCCGCTCCGAAAAGGCGGCGTCGGGATGCGCGAGATATTCGAACGAAGCGGTGGACAGCGGCTGTACCCCGGCCCCGCCATAGGTTTCGTGCCAGAAAGCGGCCGAACGCCCCGTCGCGTGAAGGCCCGGTGCATCCTCGGCTTCGATGATCGTCACGCGGCGGTGAGGCGCGAGCATCGCCGCAAGCCCGGCTCCCGCGATACCTGCGCCGACGATCAGTACATCGGTGACGGAGGGCGGTGCGGAGGTCATGCGAGCCGCATATCGGCTGGCGCCCGGAATGCAAGCCGCGCCGCCCGCCGGCGGGCCCCGGTTGGAAAGCAGCAGCGCGATCTTGCTTTCTTCGTCACTCCGGATATCGCCGACGCTTATACCCTTCGGACAAGGAAAGTCGGCGATCCCCGGCGAAAGCCGGGGTCCATGCGATGCTGGCGCGCGCCATCTGGACCCCGGCTTTCGCCGGGGATCCCTCACCATCCACCTGCCCGACCCCGCATGGTTACTCTTTGGTAAGCCATGATGGATAGAGGGATCGCGATGGGAACCAGCTCGATCGCGCTTGGCCTGATGGCCCTTCTCGCGGCATTGATGATCGCCGCGGCGATCAGCGATCTGCGCAGCCGCTCGATCTCGAACGGCCTCACCGGCCTGATCGCGATGGGCGCCATCCCTTTCTGGATAGCGACCGGTCTCGCCATCTGGCCCGAGGTGCCGATCCAGATCGGCGCCGCCTTCGCCGTCTTCCTGGCTTTTGCCGGGCTGTTCGCGATCGGCGCGATGGGCGGCGGCGACGTAAAGATGATCGGCGCGGTGATGCTGTGGATTCCGCTGCCGCTGTTTCTGCCGACGCTGATGGTGATGGCGATCGCCGGCGGATTGCTGTCGGGCGCGATGCTGATCGACATGAAGCTGCGCCGCCGGGACCAGCCGCCGGAGGTGCCCTACGGGGTCGCGATCGCGGCTGCGGGCCTTTGGGCGCTTCACCAACACTATCTTAACCAGTTTCAGTCTATCGGATCGACCTGAGGGAAAGCACCGCTGCTTCTGGTGGGTGCAGGAGGCGAAAAATCGTCATGGATACGCGAAAGATAATGCTGATCGTCGGCGCGCTGGTGGTTGCCATCGGCGCGGCCTTCGGGGTCAACCAGATGATGCGCGGGGCATCGGCGCCGCCGGCCCGCGCCGCCGCGGCACCGGAGATCAACGGCCCGATGATCCTCGTCGCGACACGCCAGTTGCCGGCCGGCACCATCATCGGACCGGACAGCTTCCGCTTTCAGCCCTGGCCGAAGGATCTGGTCGAGCAGGCCTATTTCCTGAAGGACAAGACCGACGTGAACACGCTGGTGGGCACCGTGGTCCGCTTTCCGATCACGGCCGGCGAGCCGCTGACCCAGGGCGCCCTCGTCCATCCCGACGACCGCGGCTTCCTGGCCGCTGCGCTCGGCCCCGGAATGCGCGCGATGACGGTGAAGGTCTCGAAGGAAGAGGGGGTCGCCGGCTTCGTCTTCCCCGGCGACCGCGTTGACGTGCTCCTGTCGCAGAAGCTCTCGGTGAAGGAGGGCAGCGCCTATCCCGACGACGAACTCTACACCGCCGAAACGATCGTCCGCAACGTCCGCGTCCTCGCCACCGACCAGCGCTTCAACGCACTGGACGAAAGCGGCAAGACGCCGGTTCGCACCTTCGGCTCTGTGACGCTCGAAGCGACGCCCGACATCGCGGAGAAGATCGCGGTGGCCCAGAATATGGGCACGCTGTCGCTCGCGCTGCGCCCGCTCGCCGAAACGAGCGGCGACCTCGAAGCCGCCATCGCGTCGGGCGAGATCGACGTGCCCGCCAGCGGGGGCACTGCCGCCGAAAAGAAGATGCTGGCCCAGGTCGCGGCGCGCCCGGTGGCCAGCCGCGCCTCGGCGACGACCGGCGGCGACGTCTCGCGCTTCTGGGTGCCGGTCAGCGGCCGCGTCGCCGCGCCGCGTCCGCCGGCGAATTATGCCGACGCCTCGACGGCGTCGGGTGAGGGGCGCGCCGCACCGCTGGGCGCCCAGGGGCCGGTCGTCCGCGTCAACCGCGGCGGTTCGACCACCGTGGTTCCGGTTGGGGGTAAATAAGATGAACAGCAAAGCCAATTTCAGGGCAGCCGCGCTGGCCCGCACCCTGGCCGTCGGCCTGGTTGCCGCCACGCTGGCCGCCGCACCGTCACAGCCCGCCGTCGCGCAGGCCACGCAGAACGCCACCGCGAGCATCGACCTGTCGGTCGGCCGCGGCCGACTGATCAGCCTGCCTGCGGCGATGACCGACCTGTTCGTCGCCGACGACAAGGTCGCCGACGTCCAGGTCCGCTCGAGCCGCCAGCTCTACGTCTTCGGCAAGACGCCGGGCGAGACGAGCATCTATGCGACCGATGCGAGCGGCCGGGTCGTCTATTCGACCGTCGCCCGCGTCGGCAACAATATCGAGACGATCGACCAGATGCTGACGCTCGCCATGCCCGATGCGAAGATCGCCGCCAACACGATGAACGGCTTCGTGCTGCTCACCGGCACGGTGCAGTCGCCCGACGACGCGGCCGAGGCCGAGCAGCTGGTGCAGGCCTTCGTCGGCGAGAACATGAAAGTGCTTTCGCGCCTGCGCACCGCGACGCCGCTACAGGTCAACCTCCAGGTCCGCATCGCCGAGGTGAACCGCTCGCTGCTCAAGGAAATCAGCGGCAGCCTGCTGACCAGCCGCAATCCCGCGCTGGGCAACGGCTTCCTCGGCAGCGTCATACGCGGCCGGACGCCGGGAACCATCACCTATGGCGCCGACGGATCGACGACCTACAAGTTCCTCGGCGCCGACGGCACGAACAGCCTCGGCGGCGCCGGCAAGCTCTTCGGTCTGGACGTCATGGCTTCGCTCGATCTCGGCGAAAGGTCGGGCATGGTGGCCACCCTCGCCCAGCCCAATCTGACGGCGATTTCGGGCGAGACCGCCGAGTTTCTGGCGGGCGGCGAATATCCGGTGCCCATCCCCGGCAATTTCGCCGGAACGACGATCGAGTATCGCAAATATGGCGTCAGCCTCTCCTATACGCCGATCGTCCTGTCGAACGGCCGGATCAGCCTGCGCGTGCGGCCGGAAGTGTCCGAGCTGACCACCGACGGCGCGATCCAGCTCGACGGGTTCCAGGTTCCGGCGCTGACCGTCCGCCGCGCCGAAACGACGGTCGAGCTGGGGTCGGGCGAAAGCTTCATGATCGCGGGGCTGATGAACAATCGCTCCGTCGGCGCGATCGACAAGCTGCCCGGCGTCGGCGACATCCCGATCCTCGGCACCCTGTTCAAATCGGACAGCTTCCGTCGCGGCGAGACCGAGCTGGTCATCGTGGTGACGCCCTATCTGGTCAGGCCGGTGTCGGCGAACGAGATCAAGCTGCCCACCGACGCCTTTCTGAATCCGAACGACGCCGCGCGCCTGTTCGGCGGCCAGACCGCCGACGGCATAACCGGCGGCGAGCGACCGAAGCCGCGCCTCGATCCCTCGCCGGGCGAAGCCGATCGCCTGCGCGGCAGCGACGAGGTTTCGCCGGGCTTCAGCCTCAAGTGACGCGCTGGTTTTCAGGAGCAAAGTGATGAAGAAGATCGCAACTTGGACGGCCCTGGCCCTGGCGACGTCGCTCGCGGGGTGCACCGGCGCTGCCAACAGCAACCGCAGCCTCGAATCGGTGCATCAGCCGGTCGTCCGCAACGCCATCTATCAGTTCGACGTCGCCGCCGCGAACGGCGAGCTGCCGCCGAGCGAACAGGGTCGCCTGCAGGGCTGGCTGGACGCGATCGGCGTCGGCTATGGCGACCGCATCGCCATCGAGGACCCGTCGGTCTATGGCCATGCGGAAGCGCAGGCGACGATCCGCGCGATGGTCGAGCGCCGCGGGCTGCTGCTGAGCGGCACCGCTCCGGTCACGACCGGCGAGGTGCCGGCGGGCGGCCTGCGCGTCGTCGTGACCCGCGCTTCGGCCTTCGTTCCGGGCTGCCCCGACTGGTCGACCAAATCGTCGATCAACGTCAACAACGCCACCTCGTCCAACTACGGCTGCGCGACGAACAGCAATCTCGCCGCCATGATCGCCGACCCCAATGATCTCATCAGGGGCGCGACCGACGAGCGCAACGACACCGCCGCCGCGACCCGCCCGGTCCGCACCTACCGCGACAAACCGCAAACCGGCGCGTCGGGGACGCTCAAGGCGGCCGGCACCACCAATGGAGGCAGCTGAGATGAACGCTCCTTTCAAGGCAGCCGGGCTGCGTGAACCCTTCAACGCCTTCGTGTGCGACGACGACACGCTGGAGTTGATCCGCGTCGCCGCGGGCGAGATGGGCTGGCCGATCGAGAAGTGCAACAAGGGCGGCCTGCGCAACGCCGTGCAGTCGCTGTCGGTTTCGGCAAGCCCCAACATCCTGTTCGTCGACATGTCGGAATCGGGCGATCCGATCAACGACATCAACGCGCTGGCAGAGGTCTGCGAGCCCGGCACGGTCGTCATCGCGGCCGGCCAGGTCAACGACGTCCGCCTCTATCGCGACCTCCTGTCGAGCGGCATCCAGGACTATCTGCTCAAGCCCCTGTCACTCGACCAGGTGCGCGAATCGCTGACGATGGCGCAGGCGATGCTCTCGGCGCCGAAGCATGCCGACATGCTCGACGACAAGCCGCACCATCTGACGGCCGTCGTCGGCGTCCGGGGCGGTGTCGGCGCGTCGCTGGTCTCGACCTCGCTCGCCTGGACGATCAGCGAGCAGGCGAACCGCCAGACGGGACTGCTCGACCTTGACGTCCATTTCGGCACCGGCGCGCTGACGCTCGATCTCGAGCCCGGCCGCGGGCTGATCGACGCGATCGACAATCCGAGCCGCATCGACGGCCTGTTCATCGAACGGGCGATGGTGCGCGCGTCGGACAGGCTCAGCCTGCTGTCGGCCGAGGCGCCGATCCACCAGCCGGTGATGACCGACGGCTCGGCCTTCTTTCAGCTCGAAGAGGAAATGCGCAACGCCTTCGAGATGACGATCGTCGATATTCCGCGGCATGTGCTGATCCCCTTCCCGCATCTGGTGTCGGAGGCCGGAACGATCCTGCTCGTCAGCGATGTCACGCTCGCCTCGGCGCGCGACACGATCCGCCTGCTGTCTTGGTTCAAGCAGAATGTGCCCGGCGCGCGCGTCGTCCTGGTCGCGAACAAGCTGCAGAACGGCATCGGCGAGCTGTCGCGCAAGGAATTCGAATCGTCGGTCGAGCGCGCGATCGACGTGACGATCAACTTCGACCCGAAGCTGGTCGCCCAGGCCGCGAAGCTCGGCAAATCCTATGCCGAGGTCTGCAAGGGCACCAAGGCGGGTCAGGTCTGGTCGCATCTGATGCGACTGGTCCTCGACGGCGCCGAGGATGCCGAAGAGGCCGGTTCCGCCGCCCGGGACAAGAGCGGCGCATCGCTGCTCGGCAAGCTGGGCGGCATCGGCAATCTGGTGACGAAGAAGACCGCGAAACAGGCGTGAAGGCCGCCGCGCGATCCGCGGCCCTTCCGCTGCTCCTCAATCGGACACCCGACCATGACCTTGCCTACCCTGATCATCGCCGCCTGCTTCCTGATCTTCACCGTGACGGTGGTCCTGTTCGGCGGCCCGTCGGTGGGCAAGGCCAAGTCGCGCCGCCTGTCGATGGTCAAGGACCGCCACGCCGCCTCGACCGAAGCGGTGGTGGCGGCGCAGATGCGCAAGACGATTCAGGCGGCCAGCGGGCGGGATTCGAAATTGTCGAGCCTGATGCCGCGCCGCGAGGAAATGGAAAAGCGCCTGCTGCGGACCGGCAAGGGTTGGACCGTCACGCAATATATGTTCGGTTCGATGGGGGTGTTCGTCGTGTTCACCGGTGCGTTGCTGGTGCTGCGCACGCCGTTCCTGCTTGCGACGCTGGTCGGCCTGTTCGCCATGATCGGCCTGCCGTACATGGTCGTCGGCAGCCTCATCAAAAGGCGGGTCGCGAAGTTCAATACCCGCTTTCCCGACGCGATCGACCTGCTCGTGCGCGGCCTGAAGTCGGGCCTGCCGGTGACCGAAACCTTTCAGGTGGTCAGCCATGAACTGCCCGGCCCGGTGGGCGAGGAGTTCAAGGCCGTCGTCGAACGCATCCGGATCGGCAACACAATGGAGGCGGCGCTTCAGGAATCTGCCGAGACACTCGGAACCGCCGAATTCCAGTTCTTTTGCATCTCGATCGCGATTCAGCGCGAAACGGGCGGCAATCTGGCCGAAACGCTCGGCAATCTGTCGGACGTGCTGCGCAAGCGCGCGCAGATGAAGCTCAAGATCCGCGCCATGTCGTCGGAAGCGAAGGCGTCCGCCTATATCGTCGGGTCGCTGCCCTTCTTCGTCTTCACCATCGTGTGGATGATGAACCCCCAATATCTGGCCGGTTTCTTCACCGAGCCCCGGCTGATGATCGCCGGTATCGGCGGGCTGATCTGGATGAGCATCGGCGCCTTCATCATGTCGCGCATGATCTCGTTCGAAATCTGACGAAGGCGGAGCAACGATGAACAGCAACCTCCTCCTTTCGGCCTTCAGCGGCGCCGCCCCGGGCCCGAAGCTGCTCGGCATCGATGTCGTCTGGGTGGCGACGATGCTTGCCGCCGTCGGGGTCGTCGCGGTTTTGATCGCCGTCTATGGCGCGCTGACCGTGCGCGATCCGATGGCCAAGCGCGTCAAGGCTCTCAACGACCGGCGCGAGCAGCTCAAGGCCGGCATCACCGCCTCGACCGCGAAGCGCCGCGCCCGGCTGGTCCGCAAGAACGAGACCGCCGACCGGATGCGCACCTTCCTCGGCAAGCTGCAGGTGCTGCAGGAAGAACAGATCAAGGACGTGCAGCAGAAGCTGGCGCAGGCCGGTATCCGGTCAAAGGATCTGGCCGTCGCGGTCATCTTCGGTCGCCTCGTCCTGCCGATCCTGCTCGGCGGCCTCGCCGCCTTCCTGATCTATGGCGCCGACATGTGGCCCGACCTCTCGCCGTTCAAGCGGGCGGCCGGCACGATGATCGCACTGATCCTCGGCTACAAGGCGCCCGACCTGTTCGTGCAGAACAAGCGGCAGAAGCGCACCGACGCGATTCGCAAGGGCCTGCCCGATGCGCTCGACCTGCTGGTGATCTGCGCCGAAGCGGGCCTGACGGTCGACTCCGCCTTCTCGCGCGTTTCCAAGGAGCTTGGCCGCGCCTATCCCGAACTGGGCGAGGAATTCGCGCTGACCTCGATCGAGCTGGGCTTCCTGACCGAACGCCGCCAGGCCTTCGAGAATCTGTCCTATCGCGTCGATCTCGAAGCGATGAAGGGCGTCGTCACGACGATGATCCAGACCGAGAAATACGGCACGCCGCTGGCCAGCGCGCTGCGCGTCCTCTCGGCCGAATTCCGCAACGAGCGCATGATGCGCGCCGAGGAAAAGGCGGCGCGCCTGCCCGCGATCATGACGGTGCCGCTGATCCTCTTCATCCTGCCGACCCTGTTCGTCGTCATCCTGGGGCCCGCCGCCTGCTCGCTCAGCGACGCGCTCAGCGGTGCGCTCGGCGGCAACGGCTGAACCCGCTCCGTCCCGCCATTTCCGCCGGGGCGGGAATGGCAGACCGGAAAAAGGGCGGTGACGCAGCCTGACTTTGGAAGGGGCAATTCCCCGTCTCGTCACCCCGGACCGGGTCGGTGCTTATACCCTGGAGACAAGAAAGTTGGTGATCCCCGGCGAAAGCCGGGGTCCATGCGATGCAGGCACGCGCTGTCTGGCCCCCGGCTTTCGCCGGGGATCACTCACTTGTCCAAAGGGGATAAGGGCCGATCAGGTCCAGGGTGACGAAGAAAGCAAAACCACGCTCCTGCTTTCAGACTGCGTCGCTACCGGAAAAAGCCTTTCCTACATTATCCCGCTGTGCAAGCTTCCACGGCTCGGCTCTTTGCATCGTCGATATCCGCGGCAACGATGGGTCCAGAATGAAGCGCTAAAGCGACAAAGGAGACAGTTTGCCATCGCACTGCCGTCGCTTTTGTCGCTTTAAGGCCGATGAAGCGACCCGAATCGCCCCTCAGGCGACCTGCTGCTCGATCGCGCCGAAGATGCTGTGGTGGCGTTCGTCGTCCATCCAGATACGAACGATGTCGCCCTTCTGCATGAAGGGCGTCTTCGCCTCGCCCTGCAGGATCGTCTCGACCGTGCGCACCTCGGCGAGGCAGCTATAGCCGAGCCCGCCCTCGGCGATCGGCTTGCCGGGACCGCCGCCCGCGTCGCGGTTCGAAACGGTGCCCGATCCGATGATCGTTCCCGCGCACAGATTGCGCGTCTTCGCCGCATGGGCGATGAGCTGGCCGAAGTCGAAGGTCATGTCGACACCCGCATCGGCGCGGCCGAGCGGCTGGCCGTTGAGGTCGACGCAGAGCGTGCCGTGCAGCTTGCCGTCCCGCCAGCGGTCGCCGAGCGATTCCGGGGTGACGAACACGGGCGACATCGCGCTCGCGGGCTTCGACTGGAAAAAGCCGAATCCCTTGGCGAGTTCGCCAGGAATCAGGCCGCGCAGCGACACGTCATTGGTCAGTCCGACGAGCAGGATCGTCTCGCGCGCCGCCACCGGATCAATGCCAGCGGGCACGTCGCCGGTCACCACGACGATCTCGGCCTCCATGTCGCAGCCCCAGGCGGGATCGGCGAGCGGAATCGGGTCGCGGGGGCCGAGGAAGGAGTCGCTGCCGCCCTGGTACATCAGCGGGTCGTGCCAGAAGCTGTCGGGCATTTCGGCGCTCCGCGCCTGCCGGACAAGCGCGACATGGTTCACATAGGCGCTGCCGTCGGCCCATTGGTAGGCGCGCGGCAGCGGCGAGGCGGCGTCGCGCTCGTGGAAGCGTTCGCGCGGGATGGCCTCATGGTTCAGGTCTTCGGACAGCGCGGCCAGCCGCGGCGCCGCCTCGGCCCAGTCGTCGAGCGCCGCCTGCAGCGTCGGGGCAACCGCAGCCGCGTCGGCATACCAGGCAAGATCGTCCGAAACGACGACCAGGCGGCCGTCGCGGCCGGCTTTGAGCGAGGCTAGCTTCACGAAACTTCCTTTGTCTGCGATGCGGCCGGGACCTCATCGCGAAAGGAAGAAGCGATGAGTCAGCGCGGCATCTGGATGGAAGCGAAACAGGTAAAGCCGCTCTGTCCCGCCTGCAAGCGCCGGATATATTGCAGATAGGCCTGCGACTGGTCGTAGGTCGTGCCGGGCAGCGAGCGGCCGCGGAAGGCGCGCTTCACTTCCTCGCCGGTGAAGGGCCGCGGGGCGCCGGGAAAGGCGCCCTTCGTCCCCGGCGGCACGATCTTGCCGCTGGCGTCGATATATTTGCCGGCGGCGGTGACGTCGGGAACCGGAATCTCGCAATTCATCACCGAGACCGCGGTTTGCGCGAAGGCCGGCCGAATCGTCAGCGCCGCCGAAACGCCGACGGCGCCAAGCGCGAGCATCCGGCGCCGCGACGGCACCGCCTCGTCCGCAGCCGTCCCCTCGCCCGCCACCGGATTTTCCCTGTTTTCCATGACCGGCGCATAGCCCAAATGGCGAGCAGGGGGAAAGGAAAAGCCGGCCCGCAATCGCCGCTTTCCCGCTTTGGGACAGGCACGGCGCCTTGTCTGAACGGCGCAACGGACCTTGCGCGGGACAGTGCGACATGCGAGGCGCGAAGGCGCATGTTCGACCGCCTGTCCAGCCTGGTCATCGCGCTGACATTGATCGTCATTGCGGCGATCCTTGCCGCGCTGGCGGGGGGCGACGCGCTGACGATCGCCATCCTCGCTGCCGCCGGCTTCGCCGCCACCGCGATCGTCCACGTAGCCGCACCGGCCCCGGTGACCGAAGCGCGGGCGGATATCGCCGCGCCGCCGCCCGCTCCGCTTCCGTCGCTGCTGCGCCATCCCGATTTCGCGCGCCGGGCCGATCAGGAAACCGATCCGCTGCTCGGTACGACCGACAATATCGTGACGGTCGCCAACGACGCCGCGATCCGGCTGCTCGGCCGCCATATCGTCGGCGCCGACATCCGCACCGCGATCCGCCACCCCGCGGCGACCGAATGGCTCGCCCAGGCGGCGGGCGCCGAAATTCCGCAGGAAATCAGCCTCGTCGACTTTCCGCGGCCCGGCCAGCGCTGGACGATGCGGATCGCGGCGCTTTCAGGCAGCGACCGGATCATCATCCTGTCCGACCGGTCGGCGATCGACGCCGCCGACCGCATGCGGTCGGATTTCGTCGCCAATGCAAGCCACGAGCTGCGCACGCCGCTCGCCGCGATCCTCGGCTATGTCGAAACGCTCCAGGACATGAATGGAGAGGCCGACGCCGAAACGCGCCACCGCTTCCTGTCGATCATCGAGCGCGAAGCGCGGCGAATGCAGCAACTCGTCATCGACCTCCTCTCCATCTCCCGGGTCGAGGCCGACCGCTTCCGGCGCCCGACCACCCCGGTCGACCTCGCGGCGATCGTCCGCACGACCGTCGCGCAGCTTCGCGACAGCGAACAGGCGCGCGCCGGCGATATCGTCGCAAAGCTGGACGACGGCGCGCAGCCGATGCTCGGCGACGCGGCGCAGCTCGGCCAGCTCGCGCACAATATCGTCTCGAACGCGATGAAATACGGCCGCGCCGCCACGCCGGTGACCGTCGAGCTGGCCCGCGAGGGCGACCGCGTCCGGCTGTCGGTGAGCGACCAGGGCGACGGCATCGCCGCCGAGCATATCCCGCGCCTGACCGAGCGCTTCTATCGCGTCGACGAGGCGCGCAGCCGGTCGGTCGGCGGCACCGGCCTCGGCCTCGCGATCGTCAAGCACATCAGCGAGCGCCACCAGGGCCAGCTCGACATCGCCAGCGAACCCGGCAAGGGGACGCGAGTGTCGGTGACCTTTCCGCTGGCGGAGGCAGGCGGCGCCTGAACGGCGCGCCCGGCTCAGTCGATCCTGTCGAGCAGATCGCCAAGCAGGCCGAACATGCGGTCGATCTCGGCCTTCCCGACGATCAGCGGCGGCGACAGTGCGATGATGTCGCCGGTGGCGCGGACCAGCAGGCCATTGTCGAAGCAGGCGTGGAACAGCTCGGTCGCCCGTGCGCCGGGGGCATCCGGGCGCGGTTCGAGCTCGATCCCGGCGACGAGGCCCGTCGTGCGGATGTCGATGACGGAGCGGCGCCCCTTCAGGCCGTGCGCCGCATCCTCCCAATAGTCGCCGAGTTCCTTCGCCCGGCCGAACAAGCCTTCGGCGGCATAGATGTCGAGCGCCGCCAGCCCCGCCGCGCTCGCCAGTGGATGCCCCGAATAGGTATAGCCGTGGAAGAACTCGATTCCAGCCGGCGCATTGTCGACCACCGCATCGTGCAGCGCGCGCTTCACCGCGACCGCGCCCATCGGCACCGCCGCGTTGGTCAGTCCTTTCGCCATGGTCAGGATGTCGGGGGTCACCCCCCAGCTTTCGGCCGCGGTCGCGCCGCCGACCCGGCCGAAGGCGGTGATGACCTCGTCGAAGATCAGCAGGATGCCGTGCCGGTCGCAGATCTCGCGCAGCCGCTGAAGATAGCCGACCGGCGGCAGCAGCACCCCGGTCGAACCCGCCATCGGCTCGACGATCACCGCCGCGATCGTCTCGGCGCCATGCAGATCGACGAGCCGCTGGAGATCGTCGGCGAGCTCGGCGCCATACTGCGGAAATCCGCGCGAAAAGGCGTTGCGGGCCCCATCATGCGTGTGGCGCAGATGGTCGGTGCCGGGCAAGCCGGTGCCGAAGGTGCGGCGATTGCCGACGATGCCGCCGACGCTGATCCCGCCGAAGCCGACGCCATGATAGCCGCGCTCGCGTCCGATCAATCTTGTGCGCGTCCCCTGCCCCCGCGCCCGCTGGACCGCGAGCGCGATCTTGAGCGCGGTATCGACCGATTCGGACCCGCTGTTCGTGAAGAAGACGCGATCGAGCCCCTCGGGCATCAGCGCCGCGAGGCGCTGCGCCAGTTCGAAGGCGAGCGAGTGGCCGAGCTGGAAGGTCGGCGCGAAATCGAGCGTCGCGGCGGCCTTCGCGATCGCCTCGGCGATCTCGGGCCGGCAATGACCGGCATTGCAGCACCAGAGCCCGGCGGTGCCGTCCAATATCTCGCGGCCGTCGGCGCTGCGATAGTGCATGCCGCTCGCCGACACGAGCTGACGCGGGTGCGCCTTGTAGGCGCGGTTGGCGGTGAAGGGCATCCAGAAGGCCGCCAGCGGATCATTCTCGCCTTTCATTCATGTCTCCCCGGGCTCGATCAATGCGCCGCCTTCCGGCCCGGCAGCAGGTGCAGCACGCCGACGATCACCGCACCGAGCGCCAGCCCGAATATGCCCGCCCCCGCGGCGTTCGTCAGCCACTCCCATGCGCCGGCCCCAGGCAGGCCGCCCGCGATGCGATGCGCGAAATCGTGGAGGGCGTGGCCGATCCCGCCGATATGGAATTCATCGAGGCCGTGGACGAAAATCTGCCCGCCGACCCACAGCATCGCCGCCGTGCCGATGGTCGCGAGCGCCGCGAGCAGCCTGGGCATCAGGGCGACGAGCCCGCGCCCGACCGCTTGCCGCGCCCGCGATCCGCGCTTCGCCATGTGAAGGCCGATATCGTCCATCTTCACGATCAGCCCGACGACGCCATAGACCGCGATGGTGATCGCGACCGCCACGACCGCAAGTGTCGCGCCGCGCAGCAGCAGATGTTCGTCCAGCACCTCGTTGAGCGCGATGACCATGATTTCGGCCGAAAGGATGAAGTCGGTGCGCACCGCACCCTTCACCATCGCCTCTTCATGCGTCTTGTCGGCGACGATCTCGGCGTCCTCCGCGAGGCTGGTGCTGTCCTTGCGAAGCGCATGCAGCACCTTCTCCGCCCCTTCGAAACAGAGATAGGCGCCGCCCATCATCAGCAGCGGCGTGATCGCCCATTGCGCGAGCGCCGAGAGCAGCAGCAGCGCCGGCAGGATCAGGATCAGCTTGTTGAACAGCGATCCCTTGGTGATGCGCCAGATGATCGGTAGCTCGCGATCCGGGGTGAAGCCGGTGACATAGCGCGGCGTGACCGCCGTATCATCGACGACCACCCCCGCCGCCTTCACCCCGGCCTTCGAGGCAGCCGCGCCGACGTCGTCGATGCTCGCGGCGGCGACCTTGGCGATGGTCGCGACATCGTCGAGGAGGGCGAAAAGGCCGGAAGGCATAAGGGCTTGGGCTTTCGGTCAGGGGTCAGAGAATCATGCCTGAAAGGCCGGCAGACCTTGCCCACATCGTCATTCCGGCGAAAGCCGGAATCGCACCGGGGCGCCTTTGAACCAGCAGCGAGGTTCCGTCCTTCGCCGGAATGGCGAAGGGGCCGCTATCCTACCCGTGCCGGCGCGCGAAGGCGGCTGCAGCGCCGAACAGGCCCGGCTGCGGATGGGTGATCAGCTTGACCGGGATCGCGGCCATGAAATTCTCGAAACGCCCCTTGGAAACGAAGCGTTCGGGGAAGCCCGACCGCACCAGATGGTCGCGGATCCGCAGGCCGAGACCGCCCGCGATCACCACCCCGCTCGCCCCCTGCGCGAGCGCAAGGTCGCCCGCGATGCTGCCGAGCGACAGGCAGAAACGATCGACCGCGGCCGCGGCGAGGCTGTCCTCCTGCTCCATGCCGCGGGTCCAGATCGCCACATCCTCCTCGGGCGTCACCGCGCGCCCCTCCATCGCCGCCAGCGTCTCGAAGATATCGACGATGCCGGGGCCGGACACGATGCGTTCGGCCGACACGCGGCGGTGGCGCTTGCGAAGCCGCGCAAGGATCGCGTCCTCGATGCTGTCGAGCGGCGCGAAATCGATATGGCCGCCCTCGGTCGCCTGGACGCGATAGGCATCGCCGTCGCGCCAGACATGCGCGACGCCCAGCCCGGTGCCGGGGCCGATGACGCTGATCGTGCCAGTCGCCGGCAGCGGCTCGTCGGGGCCGCACAACCGCTCGAAATAGCGCGCGTCGGCCTGCGCGACGGCGTGGCCGACCGCCTCGAAATCGTTGACCAGCACATAATCGTCGACATTCAACTTCTCGCGGATCAGCGCCGGGCGGATGATCCACGGATTGTTGGTGAATCGGATGATCTCGCCCTTCGTCGGCCCGGCGATGGCGATGGCGACGCTGCGCGGCAGGCTGCTACCCTGCCGGCGCTCGAAATCCTGCCACGCAGTCTGGAAGCTCGCATGATCCTCGGTATGCAGCGTCGTCGGCTCGCCGAGCGAGATGCAGCGCCCGCCCTCGACCTGTGCGATCGCGAAGCGCGCGTGGGTGCCGCCGATATCGACCGTGACGATGGACTTGCTCATGGCTCTCCCTTGTGCGACCGACCGCCGCCTTCGCCGCAGCTTGTCGCGGTCGCCGCGACGGCGCAACAGGGCATAGCTATTCGCGCCGGCTTGCCCCGTGCAAGGCGCGCCCTTCAAATCCCCACGCAGCCGTTCCATAGAGGTTCCGCAAAAAGACATGCGGGAGCGGGACATATGGAGCATGAGCAGCGGGCCGACCTGCCTTATCTGAAGAAGGTCGTGGGCGCCTCGATGGCGGGCACGGTCGTCGAATGGTATGAATTCTTCCTCTATGGCACCGCCGCGACTCTGGTGTTCGGTCAGCTCTTCTTTCCCGCGACCGGCAACGACCTCGACGGCATCATCGCTGCCTTCGCCACCTATGCGGTCGGCTTCATCGCGCGGCCGCTCGGCGGCGTGGTGTTCGGTCATGTCGGCGACCGCATCGGCCGCAAGTCGCTGCTCCAGTTCAGCCTGATCCTGATCGGCGCATCGACCTTTCTGATGGGCTGCCTGCCGAGCTTTCACAGCATCGGCTATTGGGCGCCGGCGCTGCTCGTGCTGCTGCGCTTCGTGCAGGGCTTCGCGCTCGGCGGCGAATGGGGCGGCGCGGTGCTGCTCGTCACCGAGCACAGCCCGAACCGAAGCCGCGCCTTCTGGGGCAGTTTCCCGCAGGCGGGCGTGCCGCTCGGCAATCTGCTCGCGACGGTCGTGCTGCTGGTCCTTTCGGCGACGCTGTCCGAAGGCGCCTTCCTGGCCTGGGGCTGGCGCGTCGGTTTCTGGCTGTCGGTGGTCATCGTCGCCATCGGCTATTACATCCGCACCCAGGTCAGCGATTCCCCGATCTTCGAGGCGGCCAAAGCCAAGGCCGAACGCGCGGCCGAAGCCGGCTACGGCCTCGTCGAGGTGTTCAAGCGCTATCCGCGCGGGGTGTTCACCGCGATGGCGCTGCGCTTCGGGGAGAATATCGTCTATTACATGATCGTTACCTTCTCGATCACCTATCTCCACCACCGCGCCATCGACGCGACGCGCATCCTGACGCTGCTGTTCGCGGCGCATATCCTGCACGTGATCGCCATTCCGCTGGTCGGCGCGCTCGCCGACCGCATGGGGCGGCGTCCCGTCTATATCGCGGGCGCCGCGCTCACCATGGCGTGGCCCTTCGCCGCCTTTCCGATGTTCGACACCGGGGACACCGTGATGATCCTCGCCGCGATCATGCTGGGCCTCGCCATTCACGCCTTCATGTATGCGCCGCAGCCCGCGATCATGGCGGAGATGTTCCCGACCCGGATGCGCTATTCGGGCGTCTCGCTCGGCTATCAGGCGACCGCGATCGTCGCCGGCTCCTGGGCACCGCTGATCGGCACCGCGCTGCTGCGCGAATATGACAGCTGGACGCCGATCGCGATCTATATCCTGTTCGCCGGCGCCGTCAGCCTGATCGCCGCGCTGGTCATGCGCGAGACGCGCGGCGCGTCGCTGCTCGCGATCGATGAAGCCGATGCGCGGCAGTCGCGGGCCTTGCAGGGTTGAATAAGGGGGACAGACCGCAGGAAAGGAAACAGGCATGGCCAAGCTGGTGTTCGGAATGAACCAGTCCCTCGACGGCTACGTCGACCATATGGAATTTGCGCCCGACCCCACCCTCTTCCGCCATTTCATCGCGGAGGCTCAGGGGCAGGCGGGTAGCCTTTACGGCCGCAGGATCTATGAGATCATGCGCTATTGGGACGACGATCACCCCGAATGGGATGCCGACGAGCAGGCCTTCGCGGCGGCATGGCGGAAGCAGCCGAAATGGGTCGTCTCGCGCTCGCAGCCGTCGCTCGGTCCCAATGCCACGCTGATCGGCGACGATCTCGAGCGCGCGGTCCGTGCGTTGAAGGCCGGGCGCGACGGGGAAATCGAGGTTGCCGGCCCCGATCTGGCCCACAGCCTCACCGAACTCGGCCTGATCGACGAATATCGCATCTATCTGCACCCCGTCGTACTCGGTCAGGGCACGCCCTATTTCGCCGGGCCCCGGCCCCGGCTTCGCCTCATGAGCCATGACCGGATCGGCGAGGATGTCGTCAGGCTGACCTACCGTCCCGCTTGACCGCGCGCTGCGATGCCGTCGTCCGGCTCTCCCGCCTGGTCGGCGCCAGGGCGATCATTCGGGTCTGGGGAAGAATGGCGCACCCGGAACGATTCGAACGTCCGACCCCCAGATTCGTAGTCTGGTGCTCTATCCAGCTGAGCTACGGGTGCGTGGAGAGGCGCCTTTAAGGCGGGTTGCGCGGGCGCGCAACCCCCTTTTTCCCTATTTCGCCCTGAGCGCCGCCTGCGCCGCCGCGAGCCGTGCGATGGGCACGCGATAGGGCGAGGCGCTGACGTAATCGAGGCCCGTTTTCTCGCAGAAATGGATGCTCGGCGCGTCGCCGCCATGCTCGCCGCAGATGCCGAGCTTGATGCCCGCACGCGTCCCGCGTCCGCGCTCGGCGGCGAGACCGATGAGCTGGCCGACCCCCTCGACGTCGAGGCTGACGAAGGGATCGGTAACGAAGATGCCCTTGTCGACATATTGGGTCAGAAAGCGGCCCGCATCGTCGCGGCTGATGCCGATCGTCGTCTGCGTCAGGTCGTTGGTGCCGAAGCTGAAGAATTCGGCCGACTGCGCGATCTCGCCCGCCATCAATGCGGCGCGCGGCAATTCGATCATCGTGCCGACCAGATAGGCGATCTCGCGCCCCTTCTCGGCGAACACCGCCTTCGCCGCCGTGTCGACGACGGCTTTCATCAGGTCGAACTCGCGGCGCGTCGCCACCAGCGGGATCATCACCTCGGGGATCGGCGCGGCGCCGGTTTCCGCAGCGACGTCGCACGCGGCTTCGAAAATCGCCCTCGCCTGCATCTCGTAGATTTCGGGATAGGTCACGCCGAGGCGGCAGCCGCGATGGCCGAGCATCGGGTTGAATTCATGCAGTTCGTTTGCGCGCACCTTCAGCGTCTCGATACCGACGCCGGCCGCGGCCGCGACCTCGGCGAAATCCTCTTCGCGCGTCGGCAGGAATTCATGCAGCGGCGGGTCGAGCAGGCGGATGGTGACCGGCAGACCCGCCATCACGCGGAAGATCTCCGCGAAATCGCCGCGCTGTTCGGGGAGCAGCTTGGCGAGCGCGGCGCGGCGGCCGTCTTCGCTGTCGGCGAGGATCATCTCGCGCACCGCGGTGATCCGCGCGGCGTCGAAGAACATATGCTCCGTGCGGCAGAGCCCGATGCCCTCGGCGCCGAAATCGCGTGCTACCTGCGCGTCGGCGGGGGTTTCGGCGTTGGTGCGCACCTTCATCCGGCGCACCTTGTCGGCCCAGCCCATCAACGTGCCGAAATCGCCCACCAGTTCGGGCTGCAGCGTCGGCACCTCGCCCGCCATCACCTCGCCGGTCGAGCCGTCGAGCGTGATGATGTCGCCTTCGCGCAGCTCGCGGCCTGCAACGCGCAGCACCCGCGCCGCGCCGTCGATGCTGAGCCCGCCGGCACCCGAGACGCAGGGGCGCCCCATGCCGCGCGCGACGACCGCCGCGTGGCTGGTCATTCCGCCGCGCGCCGTGAGGATGCCCTTCGCGGCGTGCATGCCGTGGATATCCTCGGGGCTCGTCTCGATGCGGACGAGGATCACGGCCTCGCCCCGGCCCGCCGCCTTTTCGGCGCTGTCGGCGTCGAACATGATCTTGCCCGACGCGGCGCCGGGGCTTGCCGGAAGCCCCTTGGTCAGCACGTCGCGCGGCGCATCGGGGTCGAGCGTCGGGTGGAGAAGCTGGTCGAGCGCGCCGGGATCGACGCGCTGCACCGCCTCCTCTTCCGAAATCAGGCCCTCGGCGGCCATGTCGACCGCGATCTTGAGCGCCGCCTTGGCGGTGCGCTTGCCCGAACGCGTCTGGAGCATCCACAGCTTGCCGCGCTCGACGGTGAACTCGATGTCCTGCATGTCGCGGTAATGATTTTCGAGCGTATCGAAGACACGGCCCAGCTCGCCGAACGTCTCGGGCATCGCCTCTTCCATCGACAGCGGCTTGGCGCCCGCCGCCTCGCGCGCGGCCCTGGTCAGATATTGCGGCGTGCGGATGCCGGCGACGACATCCTCGCCCTGGGCATTGATCAGCCACTCGCCGTACCACGCGCGCGCGCCGGTCGCGGGATCGCGGGTGAAGGCGACGCCGGTGGCCGAGGTGTCGCCCATGTTGCCGAACACCATCGCCTGCACGTTGACCGCGGTGCCCCATTCGCCGGGGATGCTGTTCAGGCGGCGATAGACTTTCGCGCGGTCGCTTTCCCAGCTCGCGAAGACGGCGCCGATCGCGCCCCAGAGCTGATCTTTCGGTTCCTGCGGGAAAGGCGCGCCGGTTTCGCGCTCGACGATTGCCTGATACTCGGCGACGAGCGCCCGCCAGTCCTCCGCCGCCATTTCAGTGTCGAGATAGAAACCCTTGTCTTCCTTGGCGATTTCCAGCGCCTCCTCGAACGCCGCATGATCGAGCCCCATGACCACGTCGGCATACATCTGGACGAATCGCCGATAACTATCCCAGGCGAAGCGGGGATCGCCCGAGGCTTCGGCCAGGCCGACCACGGTGGCGTCGTTGAGGCCGAGGTTGAGGACGGTGTCCATCATCCCCGGCATCGACACGCGCGCGCCCGAGCGGACCGAGACGAGCAGCGGGTTCGCCGGATCGCCGAAACGCCGGCCGGTGATGCCCTCGATATGCGCGATGCCGCTTTCGACCTGTTCGGTCAGGCCGGCGGGGAATTGCTCGCCATTCGCATAATAGGCGGTGCAGACGTCGGTGGTGATCGTAAAGCCCGGCGGCACCGGCAGGCCGATCGAGGCCATTTCGGCGAGGTTCGCGCCCTTGCCGCCCAGCAATTCCTTCGATCGCTCGGCCGTTGTCGCCGCTGCGCCGAACAAATGCACCATCTTCGTCATCATATGCTCCTGCTGCCCCGGGGAGGAGGTTGCGGCTGGATAGGTATGCAATCCGGGGTTGGTCGATTCAGTTTTACTTCGTTCGTCATAAGCTGCGGCGCATAGCCGGTGCGTCAGCCTTCGATCTTCGAGAAATCGGCAACGCCATGCACCGCGCCCGTAAATCGCGCGAGCAGGCCGAGACGCCAGACGCGGACCGCCTCGTCGGGGTCGTTGACCATCACGCCGTCGAAAAAGGCGTCGATCGGCGCGCGCAAGCTGGCCAGCGCGGCCATCGCATCGGTGAAGCGCTCCTCGGCGACCGCAGCGGAGGCGGTCGGTTCGGCGGCGTCGAGTGCGGTGAGCAGCGCCTTGTCCGTCTCCGTCGCCCCTGCGAAGGCGGAAACCGTTGTCGTGGGAGCAATGCCGCCAGCGATCCCAGCTTTCGATGGGATGACGCCATCTTTCTCCGCCTGCTTCAGGATGTTCGCCGCGCGCTTGTAGCCCGCGAGCAGGTTGGTGCCGTCGTCGGTCGCCATGAAGGCCTGGAGCGCGTTTACGCGGGCGAGCAGGCGGACGAGATCATCCTCTCCGCCGAGTGCGAATACCGCGTCGATCAGGTCGTGGCGGACGCCAGCTTCGCGTTGCTGGACCTTGAGGCGATCGGCGAAGAAATCGAGAAGCGCGAATAGTGAACCCAGTTTCGTATCCGCTTGTCGTTGCATGTCCGGGTTGTCCACGAACGCGTGGATAGCCTGATCGGGATCTGTCGCGCGTGCACCGGACATCGCGCGGACAATAATGCCTGCCACTTGCTCCAGATCGAGCAAACGGCGCAAATTCAGGCGCAGTTGATTGGAGACGATCAATTGGATCACGCCCAGCGCCGCCCGGCGCAGCGCAAAGGGGTCCTTCGAACCGGTCGGTTTTTCGTCGATGGCGAAAAAGCTGCGAAGCGTATCCAGCTTGTCCGCCAGCGCCACGGCCACCGTCACCGGCGCCGTCGGCACGTCGTCGCCCTGCCCGACCGGCTTGTAATGGTCGCGGATCGCGTCGGCGACCGCTGTGGGCAGGCCTTCGGCGCGGGCGTAGTAGCCGCCCATCAGGCCTTGCAATTCTGGGAATTCGCCGACCATTTCGGTGACGAGGTCGGCCTTCGCCAGCTCCGCCGCCTGCCGCGCGAGCGCGGGGTCGCAGTCGGGGACGATAGCTTCGCTCGCCAGCCATTCGGCCAGCTTGGCGACGCGCTCGACCTTGTCGGCGATGGTGCCGAGCTTTTCGTGGAAGGTGATGTTCGCGAGCTTTTCGGCGTGCTGTGCGAGCGTCTTCTTCTGGTCCTGTTCCCAGAAGAAGCGCGCGTCGGACAGGCGCGCGGCGAGGACCTTGCGGTTGCCGGCGACGATCTCCGCGCCGCCGTCGCTCGCGTCGATATTCGCGGTGCAGACGAAACCGTTGGCGAGCTTGCCGTCGGGTCCGTTCACGACGAAATATTTCTGGTTCACGCGCGCGGTGAGCTGGATGACCTCGGGCGGCACTGCGAGAAACGCTTCGTCGAAGCGGCCAAGCAAAGGCACCGGCCATTCGGTGAGGCCGGCATTCTCGGTCACCAGCCCCTCGTCCTCGACGAGGGTCAGCCCGGCGTCGGCCGCGGCCTTGGCGGCACCTTCGCGGACGATCGCCGCGCGCTCCGCATGGTCGACGATGACGTGGCAGGCGCGCAGCTTGTCGGCATAGTCCGCCGCCGAGCCGATGGTGATCTCGCCCGGGCAGTGGAAGCGGTGGCCCCGCGTGGCGAAACCGGCAGAAATCCCGCCAACTTCACACGGAATCAGCTCTTCGCCGAGGATCGCGACGATGTCCGACAGCGGACGCACCCAGCGCAGGCTCTCGCTGCTCGTGCTTTCGCGACCCCAGCGCATCGACTTGGGCCAAGCGAAGGCACGGACGATCGCTGGGATCGCCTCGGCGAGGACATCGGCGGTCGCGCGGCCGGCACGCTCGGTCACCGCGAAATACACGCCGTCGCGGTCTTCGAGCTGGTTCTGCGTCAGGCCGGTCTTGCGCAGGAAGCCTTCGAGCGCCTGCGGAGGGGCGGTGGTACGCGGGCCTTTCAGTTCTTCGCGGACCGCGGCGGTCGCCTCCGGCAAATCGCGGGCGATCAGCGCGAGGCGACGCGGCGTCGACCAGACGATGATGTCGCCCGCTTCGAGGCCCGCGGCGGCAAGCTGCGCGCGGAACAGCTTTTCAAGCTCGGCGCGCGCGCCGGCCTGCATCCGCGCCGGGATTTCCTCGTTGCGCAGTTCGAGAAGGAAATCGGTCACAGCGTCCACCCCGGATAGGCTGCGGTCCAGCGATCCGACTGGCTGTCGATCCACGCCTTGCAACTGCCCTTGGCGAGGTCGCGGACGCGCGCCATGTAGTTGGCGCGTTCCTGCACGCTGATGACGCCGCGCGCCTGGAGCAGGTTGAAAAGATGGCTCGCCTCGATCGCCTGGTCGTAGGCGGCGAGCGGAACCTGTGCGGCGATCGCGCGCTGGCATTCAGCCTCTGCCGCCTTGAAGCCAGCAAAGAGCGTGTCGGTATCGGCGACCTCGAAATTCCATTTCGAGAATTGCCGTTCGTTTTCAAGGAAGACATTGCCGTAGCTGACCCCCGACACGTCGCCGACCGCGTCGGAGAAGCGCAGGTCGTACACATTGTCGACATTCTGGATATACATGGCGAGGCGTTCGAGCCCGTAGGTGAGTTCACCCGCGACAGGCTTGCAGTCGAAGCCGCCCATCTGCTGGAAATAGGTGAACTGCGTCACCTCCATCCCATCGCACCACACCTCCCATCCCAGCCCCCACGCGCCGAGCGTCGGCGATTCCCAATCATCCTCGACGAAGCGGATGTCGTGGAGCAGCGGGTCGATGCCGATCGCGGCGAGGCTGCCGAGATACTGGTCCTGGATGTCGGCTGGCGACGGCTTCAGGATGACCTGATACTGATAATAATGCTGGAGCCGGTTGGGATTCTCGCCATAGCGGCCGTCGGTCGGGCGACGGCTCGGCTGGACATAGGCGACGTTCCACGGTTCGGGACCGAGGCTGCGCAGCGTCGTCGCGGGGTGGAAGGTCCCTGCCCCGACGCGCATGTCATACGGCTGAAGGATCGCGCAGCCGCGGGCGCCCCAATAGGCGTGGAGGGTCAGGATCATGTCCTGAAAGCTGAGGGGTTTCGTCTCCGCCACGTCGGTCCCTGATCCCGTCTTTCGCAGGTGCAACAATCGCCGTTGCCCTTGGCGCAGCGGGGCGCGGCGGTCAAGGGAGGGGAAAGCGCGGAAGTTTCCGAAGGTGCCGCACACCGTAACGAAGCACCGTCTTGACACGGTCAGGTGATCCTGTCATTTAGTCAATAACACATGACATTTAGTCAGGCGAGCATGACGGATTCGGCGCGTGAACAACAAGCTGAAAGTATTGCGCGCGATGCGAAGCTGGAGCCAGGCGGAACTGGCCGACCGGCTCGACGTGTCGCGGCAGGCGGTGAACGCGATCGAGACGGGGAAATACGACCCGTCGCTGCCGCTCGCCTTCAAGCTCGCCCGCCTGTTCGCCATGCCGATCGAGGAGATTTTCGATGACGGTTTCGAAGGAACGGCCGATGACGCGTGATCCGTCGCCGAAAGGAATCGGCGGAGCGGTGGGCTGGCCGATTGCCATCACCCTCGCCGGTGCGATGCTGGTCGGCGGCTTTGCCGGCTATAATCACGGGATCGTCGAAGATGGGGGCGAGCCGATGCCCGCATGGCTCGGTCCCCTTGTCGGGGCCGGCTTCTGCGCCATCGCCACCACCATCTATCTGCGCGCCTATCGCGCCGTGTGGCAGCAATGGTCACCGCGCAAGCGCCGCTATTGGCTGGCGCTGGGACTCGCGGCCTTGGCCGGTGCCATAATCGGCACCTGGTCGGCAGCCGATGGCGACACGCCCGTCGGCACTGTCGCCATGATCGCGGACGGCCCGGCCAACCCCGGCTTCGCCATCGGTGCGTCGCTACTGTGGTTGCTGGGCCTCGCGGTTTCCATGATCCTCTATCATCGCGCGATCGACGATCATGAAGAACGCGCCTGGCTGTGGGCGAGTCTGGCGGGCTGGTACAGCTTCGTCTTTCCGGCACCGGTCTGGTGGATGCTCCATCGCGCGGACCTCGCTCCGCCGGTCGATGCGATGCTGCTCTTTCTGCTGTCGCTCGTCGTGAACGCCATCGTATATCTATGGATGAAGTTCCGTTGACGAACAGGCCCCCTTCCCTCCCTTCTCCCAACCGCTAAGCTACTTCCCGGAAAGGTCTCTCCCATGAAAAAGCTGCTTCGCACCCTGATCGCTACCTGCGCCGTCATTCCCTTTGCCCAATGCACGGTGCTGCCGGGCTACAACAGCGCCGCGGCCGCCGAACCGGCGGCGCAGACGGCGCCGGCCGCCCCGCCCGCTCCGGCGCCGGCCACCGCGTCGACCGTCGATGCCGACCCGGCGCTGTGGGTGATGAAGGACGAAGACACGACCATCTATCTGTTCGGCAGCGTCCATGTACTGAAACCCGGCCTGAGCTGGTTCGACGAGGCGGTGAAGGATGCGTTCGACAGGTCCGACGAGCTGATGCTCGAGATCGTGCTGCCCGAAGATCAGGCCGCGATGGCGCAGGCGATGTTGCCGCTGGCGATCGACCAGAGCGGCAAGACACTGTCGTCGAAACTGGCGCCCGATGACCTGAAGGCCTATCAGACCGCGATGGCGAAGATCGAGTTGCCGGTGGCGCAGTTCGACATGTTCGAGCCCTGGTTCGCCGCGATGACGCTGTCGGTCGCGCCGCTCGTCAAATTCGGTTACGACCCGGAGCAGGGCGCCGAAAAGCAACTGACGAACGCCGCGAAAAGCGAAGGCAAGCCTGTTTCGGGGCTGGAAACGATCGAGCAGCAGATCGGTTATTTCGACACGCTGCCCGAGGCATCGCAGATCGCCTTCCTGAACGCGGTGGTCAAGGACATCGACACACTGGGGCCGACGCTCGACACGCTGGTCGACCAGTGGAGCAAGGGCGATCCCGACGCGCTTGCCCAGACGATGAACGAGAGCCTGGAGGCGACGCCCGAACTCGCTCAGCGACTGTTGTTCGATCGCAACGCCAACTGGGCCGATCAGCTCAAGGCGCGGATGGACCAGCCCGGCACCGTGTTCGTCGCGGTCGGCGCCGGGCATCTGGCCGGCGCGCACAGCGTGCAGGATTATCTGAAGGAACGCGGACTGACCGTGACGCGGATCGACTATTGATCGCGGGGGCATCCCCCCTGCGCCGCTGGGGCCGCCGCGCCGCGGCGGCCCTTCTCGCGGGTCTGCTCGCCGCCTGCTCGCCGCCTGCGGTCACACCCAATGCCGACCCGGCGATGTGGCTGGCCGAGGACGGCGACACGCGCATCTATCTGCTCGGAACGATGCACGCGCTGCCCGAGGAGACCGACTGGGACAGTGGTCAGGTCGCGCAGGCTATCGCGGAGTCGGACGAACTGGTGATGGAATTGTCGCCCGCCGAACTGGCGGCGGCGAGCGAGGAGTTCCAGCGCCTCGCCCCGCGCGAGGCGCCGCTGGCGATCGACCGGCGGCTGCCGCCCGCCGCGCTGGCCGGCTATCGCGCGCTGGAGGCGAGCGGCCCCGCCTTTCCCGCCGACGCGCTCGACGACTGGGCGGTGATGGTGCTGATGGGTCAGCGCGTCGCCCGCAACGCGGCGCTGTCGCCCGAGAATGGCGTCGAGGCGGTGCTGACGCAGCGCTTTGCCGACGCGGGCAAGCCGATCGCGGGGCTGGAGACCGCGCGCAGCCAGTTGATGCTGTTCGAGACGCTCGATCCCGAAACCCAGCGCGCGCTGCTGACCCGCGCCGCCGAGCGCGCGGGCGACGCGGTCGCCGAGGTGCATGTGCTGGCCGACGCCTGGTCGCGCGGCGACGTCGCGGCGCTGGAGCGCGAGATCAACGAGGATGTCGACGCCGTCCCCGCGGCGCGCGCGGCGATCATCACCGGGCGCAACCGCGCCTGGGCGGCGTGGATCGCGAAGCGGATGGAGCGTCCGGGCACGCTGCTGGTCGCGGTGGGCGCCGGGCACCTGGTGGGTGCGGACGGGGTGCCGGCGTTGCTGGAAGCGCAGGGCGTGACGGTGCGGCGGGTGCAGTAGGCAGGGATGCGTTTTCGCTTGTGGCGCACCGTTCCGCCACGCCCCTTGCAATTCCGCCGTCTTCCCGCTATGCGCCCGCGCTTCCGTCATGGTCATCCCTGGAGGCGTGGCGGACTGTGTAAATGTTTCTCGGAGAAATGATATGAGCGATCAGCTGACGCTGACGGCCGAGACGCGCGAACGCGGAGGCAAGGGAGCCTCGCGCGAACTGCGTCGCAATGGCCGCGTCCCCGCCGTCGTCTATGGCGGCAAGGAAGAACCCCTGATGATCCACGTCGAGGAAAAGCTGCTGATGAAGCAGTTGATGACGGGTCACTTCATGAATTCGGTCGTGATGGTCGAAGTCGACGGCAAGGCCATCCGCACCCTGCCCAAGGACGTCGCTTTCCACCCGGTCAAGGATCGCCCGATCCACGCCGACTTCCTGCGCATCGCCAAGGACGCCAAGGTTCATGTGTCGGTGCCGGTGGTGTTCCTGAACGAAGAAGCCTCGCCCGGCCTGAAGCGCGGCGGCGTGCTGAACATCGTCCGCCACGAACTGGAACTGGTCTGCGACGCGGCCGCGATCCCCGATCAGATCGAGATCGACGTCACCGGATACGACGTCGGCGATTCGATCCACATCAGCAACGTGACCCTGCCCAAGGGCAGCGAGAGCGCGATCACCGACCGCGACTTCACCATCGCGACGATCGTCGCGCCGTCGGCGCTCAAGTCGAGCGACGGCGACACGACCAAGGATGATGGCGAAGGCGAAGCCGAAGGCGGCGAAGCCGAGGCCTGATTCGAAGCCCTCTGGCTCCTCCCCCATGGGGGAGGAGTTGGGGTGGGGTTTTGCGGGGTGGCGCGATACCCGACGCCCACCCCGCTGCGACTAGCGAGCAAGCTCGCAAGTCTCGCTGCCCCTCCCCTGAAGGGGAGGGGAGATTTTTATGCAGCTCTGGGTCGGTCTCGGCAATCCCGGACCCCAATATGCGATGCACCGGCACAATGTCGGCTTCATGGCGGCCGACGTCATCGCCGACACGCACGGCTTTTCGGCGCCCGCGAAGAAATTCCAGGGCTGGATACAGGACGGCCGCATCGGCCGCGAGCGGGTGCTGCTGCTCAAGCCCGCGACCTATATGAACGAAAGCGGCCGCAGCGTGCGCGCGGCGATGGATTTCTACAAGCTGGCGCCGCAGGACGTCACCGCCTTTTACGACGAGCTCGACCTGGCGCCGATGAAGGTGAAGGTGAAGCGCGGCGGCGGCGCGGCGGGGCATAACGGCATCCGCAGCATGATCGCCCATATCGGCGACGATTTCCGCCGCGTGCGGATCGGCATCGGCCATCCGGGACACAAGGACCGGGTGACCGGACATGTGCTGGGCAATTACCACAAGAGCGAGGTCGAGCCGCTGACCGACCTGCTCGGCGCGATCGCCGCCGAGGCGCCGTGGCTGGCCGAGGGCGACGATGCGCGCTTCGTCAGCGACCTGGCGCTGCGCCTGCAAGCATGACCGCGATCCGGCCGGCGCTCGCCGCCGATGGCGCGGCCGTGATCGCCCTCTGGCGGGCCTGCGACCTCACCCGCCCGTGGAACGATCCGCAAGCCGACTTCGATCGCGCGCTCGCCCACGCCGCGGCGATCATATTGGTCGCCGAGGAAGAAGTCGCCATCGTCGGCACCATCATGGCGGGCTTCGACGGCCATCGCGGCTGGATCTATTATCTCGGTACCCATCCCGAGCACCGCGGCGACGGAATCGCGCGCCGGTTGCTCGATGCGGCGTGCGACTGGCTGCGCCGCCGGGGCTGCCCGAAGGTGGAACTGATGGTCCGCGAGGGCAATGAGGCGGCCGGGCTCTATGCCGCCCTCGGCTGGGAACCGCAGGCGGTGCAGGTCTTTGCCCGCTGGCTGAAAGCGCCCGGCGCGTAGCCCGCCGTTCCGTAACAAGAGCGTCATCTGCAATCTTTGTCCTGACACAATGGTGCAACCGGCGTGCAACCTGCCTCTGCGAACAGGCTTCGCGACTGCGGGGGCGTTCTGCCCATCGCGGCGAAACCCACAGCCAAAGGGGCACTGCATGTCATATCTGACCGACGAGGCGCGCGCGCCGTATCGCCGCGCGACTGACGATCTGAACGGGCCGGACAGCCTGGAAGCCATCGTTGCCGACAATCCGTCGCGCCGCTCGATCCTGGGCAAGGGGCTGTTCGGCCTGTCGGTGATTCCCGCCGTGGTGCTGGCCGGGTGCGACGACGACAATCCGGTCGTCACGCTGCCGCCGACCCCGACGCCCTCCCCCACCCCGACGCCGACCCCGACCCCGGTCAGCTATGACGTGAATTTCACGCCGGTCGCGGCGAACGAGGAGGACAAGGTTACCGTGCCCGAGGGCTATTCGGTCGCGGTGCTGCTGAAGGCCGGCGATTCGGTCGAGGCGGGCGCGCCCTGGTCGGGCAGCTATCCGACCCCCGCCGACGCCGAGAAATGGGCCGGCGGCAATCATGACGGCATGGAGTATTTCGCCCTGCCCGAGGTCGATCCCAACACCGGCGGTCTGCTGGCGATGAATTACGAGTTGCCGGACTTCCATATCCTGATGCCGGGCAGCTATGACGCCGCGACCGCGTCGGCCGACCAGAAGGCGCTCGCGCTGTCGGCGGTCGGCATCGGGGTGGTCGAGGTCGCCAGGGGCGAGGACGGCGCCTGGGCGGTCAAGAGCGGATCGACGTACAACAGGCGCTATACCGGCAACAGCAGCTATCGCGCCGGCGGCCCTGCCGCGGGCGTACTGTCGGGTACGATCAAGGGGATGCTCAACAATTGCTCGAGCGGGCGGACGCCGTGGGACACCTATCTGACCTGCGAAGAGACGACCGACAATTATCTCGACCCGACGCAGCCCGAGCGCAATTACGGCTGGGTCGTCGAGATCGACCCGCTGCGCGAGCTGGCGACGCCGACGAAGCGCACTGCGATGGGGCGCTTCAACCATGAGAATGTGGCCTTCATGGCGAACAGCGACAATCGCGTCGCCTTTTACATGGGCGACGATTCGACGCCGGGGTGCATCTATAAGTTCGTTCCCGACCGTGCCTTCAACCCGTCGAACCGCGCCGCGAACACCGATCTGCTCGATTACGGCACCCTCTATGTCGCGCGCTTCAACGGCGACGGCACCGGCGAATGGCGCGCGCTGGTCGTCGGGCAGAACGGGCTGACCGCGGGCGCGCAGGACCCCGGCAACGTCAGCCAGAGCACGACGCCCCCGACGCCGGCGACGGTCGATTTCCACAACCAGGCCGACGTGCTGATCGAATGCCAGTCGGCGGCGCGCGTCGCGGGCGGCACGGTGATGGACCGTCCCGAATGGATCACGGTGGCGCCCGACAACAGCGCGGTCTTCGTCACGCTGACCAACAACAGCGGCCGCAAGGTCACCGACGCCGCCAACCCGCGCGTCACCAATCTGCACGGTCACATCGTCAAGTTCAGCGAAGCGGGCGACGATCCGCTGGCGACGGACTTCGCGTGGGAGATCTTCCTGCTCGCGGGCGACCCGTCGCTCGCGGCGGGCGGCAGCAATGTCGTCGGCGACATCGACGGCGACACCTTCTCCAGCCCCGACGGCATCCGCATCGACCCGCAGGGCCGGCTGTGGGTCCAGACCGACCACAGCATTCCGGGCAATTCGGGGGTGGCGGGCACCACGATCGAGGATGCCTTCGGCCATAATGCGATGTTCTACATCGATCAGGTCACGAAGGAATCGAAGCGCTTCCTGGTCGGCCCGACCGGCTGCGAGATCACCGGGCTGGCCTATACGCCCGACCTCACGACCTTCTTCGTGAACATCCAGCATCCGACCGGTGACTGGCCGGTGGCGGGCGAGGCGCCGCGGTCCTCGACCGTCGTCGTCCAGCGCAGCGACAAGGCGCCGATCGGCAACTGATCCATCGCACTGGAAAAGGCCAGTCCCCCTCGCTAAGGGGCTGGCCTGTTTCCAGATCGATCGGATGATTTCATGGGTTTCAAATGCGGGATCGTCGGGCTGCCCAATGTGGGCAAGTCCACCCTGTTCAACGCGCTGACCGAGACGCAGGCGGCGCAGGCGGCCAATTATCCCTTCTGCACGATCGAGCCGAACATCGGCAATGTCGCGGTGCCCGACGACCGGCTCGACAAGCTGGCAGCGATCGCGGGCAGCCAGAAGATCATCCCGACCCAGCTCGCTTTCGTCGATATCGCGGGACTGGTGCGCGGCGCGTCGAAGGGCGAAGGGTTGGGCAACCAGTTCCTGGGCAACATCCGCGAGGTCGACGCGATCGTTCATGTCCTGCGCTGTTTCGAGGACGACGACATCCAGCATGTCGAGAACAGGGTCGATCCCGTCGCCGACGCCGAGACGGTCGAGACCGAGTTGCTGCTCGCCGACCTCGAAAGCCTGGAAAAGCGCGTCCCCGCCTTTCAGAAGAAGGCGACCGGCGGCGACAAGGAAGCCAAGGCCGCAGCCTCGGTACTCGGCCAGGCGCTCGACCTGCTGCGCGCCGGCAAGCCCGCGCGGCTGACCGAACCAAAGGACATCGAGGAAGAGCGCATCCTGAAGCAGGCGCAGCTGTTGACCGTCAAGCCCGTCCTTTATGTCTGCAACGTCGAGGAGGCCAATGCGGCGGCGGGCAACGCCCACAGCGCGGCGGTGTTCGCGCGGGCCGAAGCCGAGGGCGCGCAGGCGGTGATCGTCTCGGCCGCGATCGAGAGCGAGCTAGTGGGTATGGAGCCCGACGAGCGGATGCTGTTCCTGGAAGAGATGGGACTGCACGAAACCGGCCTCGCGCGCGTGATCCGCGCGGGATACGAACTGCTCCACCTTTTGACCTTCTTCACCGTCGGCCCGAAGGAGGCGCGCGCCTGGACCGTCCACAAGGGCGCGAGCGCGCCCGAGGCGGCGGGCGAAATCCACAGCGATTTCCAGAAAGGCTTCATCCGCGCCGAGACCATCGCCTTCGCGGATTATGTCGCGCTGGGCGGCGAGGCCAAGGCGCGCGAAGCGGGCAAGCTGCGCGCCGAGGGCAAGGGCTATGTCGTGCAGGACGGCGACGTGATGCATTTCCTGCATAGCTGATCGGTGCCGCGATAGCCGAATCAAGGGCGCTTAAAGCCACAAATGGCCCGCATGCGCCTATCGAAACGGTGTCCTTTGCGGCCTTAAGGCGACAAAAGGTACGCATGGGCGTGTCGGAAATGTCTCCTTTGTCGCTTTAAGAGCGGTTTGCGAAAGCCGACGATTTCAAAGAGCCGGGCGGAGGATGACACGGCGCGATAATGTAGGACAGCGGTTTTATTGAGCCGATCAAGGTCTGTATTGGAGTGGGTTGCGGACGGACGCTCATTCCATTTCGTCACCCCGGACTTGATCCGGGGTCCCGCTTTTTTGAGGCATCGACTGGTTTCGGCATCCAGCGGGACCCCGGATCAAGTCCGGGGTGACGATGAAAGAGAAGGCAGGCTTCGGTGGATGATAGTCGCTTGATGATCCCCGGCGAAAGCCGGGGTCCAGAGCGTTGGAGAGCCGGCGCTGCGCAGTCGCACTCTGGACCCCGGCTTTCGCCGGGGATCACGTCGCTTATGTCCCCAACCGGTCGAAACCTGCCATTATTAAAATCACGTCTCAAAAGCCTGTAGAATCGGGCACGGTCCCTTATCGCTCGCGGCGCATTGATCGGCAAGGCGCGCGAGCGCAGCACGGGTTTTCGTCATCTGCGCGATCTTGTCGTCGAGAACCTCGATCCGCTGGCGCGCGAGCGCGCGGACGTGGACGCGGTCGTCGCCCTGTTCGAGGTCGAGCAGTTCCGATATCTCGTCGAGCGTGAAGCCGGCCGCCTGCGCCCCGCGAATGAACTTCAGGCGTCTGAGGTCGTTGTCGCCATAGCGGCGAATGCCGCCGCCCCACCCGTCCCCACCGCTGCGCACCGGTGTGCCGAGCAGGCCGCGGCGCTGGTAATAGCGGATCGTCTCGACTCCGACCCCGCCCGCGGCGGCCAATTTGCCGATGGTGAACTGCATCGCTTGACTCCGTACCATGGTACGGACGCTATATGGGAGGGCATGACGAAACAGGCAATCCTCCATCGCATGGTCATGACGGACCATATCTGCCCCTATGGGCTGAAGGCCAGGCATCTGCTGAAAAGCCGCGGCTACGCGGTCGACGACCGCTGGCTGACGACGCGCGCGGAAACCGATGCGTTCAAGGCCGAACATGGCGTCAAGACGACGCCGCAGACCTTCATCGACGGAGTGCGCATCGGCGGCTATGACGATCTGCGCCGCCATTTCGGGCTGAAGGTCGCCGATCCCGATGCGACCAGCTATACGCCCGTGATCGCGCTGTTCGCGATGACCGCGCTGATGGCGCTCGCGGCGGGCTTTGCCGTCGACGGCGACGCCTTCACGCTGCGCGCCGCCGAATGGTTCATTTCGTTCAGCATGATCGTGCTCGCGCTGCTGAAGTTGCAGGATGTCGACAAGTTCGCGACGATGTTCCTGAATTACGATCTGCTCGCGCGGCGCTGGGTCCCCTATGCCAGCCTCTATCCCTTTGCCGAGGGACTGGCGGGCGTGCTGATGACCGCGCACGCGCTGCCGTGGCTGTCGATCCCCGTCGCGCTGTTCATCGGCGGAATCGGCGCGGTGTCGGTGTTCAAGGCGGTCTATATCGACAAGCGCGCGATCAAATGCGCCTGCGTCGGCGGCGGCAGCAAGGTGCCGCTGGGATTCGTCTCGCTGACCGAGAATCTGATGATGATCGCGATGGCGGTGTGGATGATGCGGGCGTGGTTTTGACCGCCGCGCCTTCTCCCCTGCCCTCGTGTCATGCTAAAGGCGGCGCGATGCTGCGCCATCTGTTCCTTGCGCTGTTCCTGATCGGCCTGTCGCTGCCGGCGATTGCCGTGCCCGCGCGGGCCGGAACGGCGGCCTCCGCCGCCGCGAGCTGTCACGACGCCATGCCGGCAGGCGCACCGCATCATCGCCCCGACGGCGACGACGGCAAGGCCGCCGGTCACCTGTGCATCGGCTGCGTGGCCAACGCAGCGCTGCCGACGGCCGAAGCGCCGTTTCGACATGCGATCGTCCGCCCTGCCGCGCTGCCGATGACGGCACCCGACGGGGCCGAGATACGGCCGGGCATCCCGCCGCCGCGCGGCTGACGGAATCGGACACCCATTCCCAAATATTCTGTCAGGATATCAAAATGTTGAAATTGCCCCTGATGGCGAGCGCCGCCGCGTTCGCTCTCGCTCCACTATCCGCCGCCGCGCAGGATCATGGCGGGCACGATCCGCACGCCGGCCACGACATGCCGGCCGAAGCCGAAGCGCCGCCCGCCGAAACCTCCGTTCCCCCCGCGACCATGGATCATTCGACGATGGATCACGCGAAGACGGCGCCGGGAGACATCGCTCCGCCCGCCGAGGGGTCCGGCACATCGCGCCTTCCCGCCAACGAGGGCGGGCACAGCGGCCTCCACCTGATGCCGGGCGGCGACTGGATGCTGATGGCGCACGGTTTCGCCTGGGGCGTCTATACCGACCAGTCGGGGCCGCGCGGCGGCGACAAGACCTATGTCCAGTCGATGCTGATGCTGTCAGGCGAAAAGGATACCGGCTGGGGCCGCGTGCAGATCAAGTCGATGATGAGCCTCGAGCCGCTGATGGCGAACCGCGGCTATCCGAACCTGTTCGCGACCGGCGAGACCGCGGGCGGCGTGCCGCTCGTCGATCGCCAGCATCCGCACGATCTGTTCATGGAGCTGGCGGCGCGGGTCGACGTGAATGTCGGGGCGGACGGCCGTCTGTTCCTCTATGGCGGCCCGGTCGGCGAGCCGGCGATCGGCCCCAGCGCCTTCATGCACCGCGCCAGCGCGCGCTATAATCCCGAGGCGCCGATCACCCATCACTGGTTCGATTCGACGCACATCACCTATGGCGTCGCGACGCTCGGCTATCAGACGCCCCGGATACAGCTTGAAGGCTCGCTGTTCACCGGGCGCGAGCCCGACGAGGAACGCTGGGGAATCGAAAGCCCGCGCTTCGACAGTTGGGCGGTGCGCGGGACGTGGACGCCCTCCCCCGAATGGGCGGTGCAGTTCAGCCATGCGCGGCTGAAGGAGCCCGAGGCGCAACATGCGGGCGAGGACGAGCATCGCACCACGGCGAGCGTCCAGTTTGCGAACGGGCGCGGCCTGTCGGCGATGGCGGCGTTCAGCGCCAAGAACCGCGACCCCGGCCCGACGCTGACCGCCTGGCTCGCCGAGGCGAACTGGGACATCGATGCGCATCACACGCTGTTCGCCCGGATCGAGAATGTGCGGAACGACGAGCTGTTTCCCGACCATGGCGACCCGCTGCACGACTGGCCCTTTCGGGTGACCAAGGTCCAGGCGGGCTATGCGTATCGCATTCCGCTGACCGGGCCGCTGAACCTCGCCCTCGGTGGCAGCGTCGCGGCCTTTGCCAAGCCCGACGCGCTCGACGTCGCCTATGGCGGAACCCCGATCGGCGCGACGCTGTTCGCGCGGCTGAGCATCGGGCTTTAGCGCCGGCACCGGACACCCAACCTTCGTCACCCCGGACTTGATCCGGGGTCCCGCTTTTCCGGCGCCGCTGAGCGGTACCCCGGATCAAGTCCGGGGTGACGAGGCTGAAAGGCCGGTCGCGGCCAATGGGCATCGTCGCCGCGCTGGGCTATGCCGCTGGCGCCGAGTCGAGGTCTCGGTGCCAGCCCGCAGGAGCCGCCATGCTGAACCGCCGCCTGTTTCTGACCACCGCCACGCTGGCTGGCGTCGCCGCGCCCGCGATGCTGCGCGCCGAGGGTGGGCTGCTGCGCGATTTTCCGTTCAGCCTGGGCGTCGCGGCGGGCGATCCGTCGAGCGACGGCTTCGTGATCTGGACGCGGCTGGCGCCCGAGCCGATGGCGCCGCACGGCGGCATGCCGCTGGCGCCGGTACCCGTCGACTGGGAGGTGGCGAGCGACGGCGGCTTTCGCGACGTCGTGGCGAAAGGCACCGCGCTCGCGCATCCCGAGCTCGGCCACAGCGTCCATGTCGAGGTCGCGGGGCTGCAGCCCGACCGGCCCTATTACTACCGCTTCACCGCCGCCGGCGAACGCAGCCTGCGCGGCCGCGCGCGCACCCTGCCCGCGGTCGGCGCCAGCGTCGACGCGCTGAAATTCGGCGTCTGCGGGTGCCAGCATTTCGAATCGGGCTATTTCGGCGCCTATCGGCATCTGGCGCGCGAGGACCTCGCCTTCGTCTATCATTACGGCGACTTCATCTATGAATATAGCCAGGATTATCTGTTCAGCGACGGGCTACCGAGCCGGCCGGTGCGCAAGAATGCGTTCCGCAACCTGATCGACCTGTCCGATTTCCGCATCGCCTATGGTCAGCAGCTCGGCGACATCGACCTGCAGGCGGCGCGCTGTTCGCATGCCTTCCTGTCGAGCTTCGACGATCACGAGATCCGCAACGACTGGGTGTCGGACCGCGACAACTGGAAGCTGGGGCTCGACGCCGAGGATCCCGACGCGCCGCCGCCCGAGGTGTTCATGCTCAAGAAGCAGGCGGCGATGCAGGCGTGGTACGAGCATATGCCGGTGCGCCGCGCGCTGCTGCCGCGCGGCGGCATGGTCGCGCTGAACCGCGAGCTGCGTTACGGCGACCTGATGGCGATGCAGTTGCTCGACACGCGGCAATATCGCAGCGACCAGCCGTGCGGCGACGGCTTCAAGCCCGCCTGCCCCGGGGTGTTCGACAAGCAGGCGCAGGTGTTGGGCAAGGCGCAGGAGGAATGGCTCGCGAAGACTCTGGGCGAAGGCGGCGCGGCGTGGAACGCGATCGCGCAGCAGGTGGCGATGATGTCGCTCGACCGGCGCCGCTATCCCGATGAGACGCAGAAAATCCTCAATCTCGATAGCTGGGCGGGCTATGAGGTGGCGCGCGAGCGGATGCTGGCGCGGCTCGGAGGGGTGAAGAACGCCGTCGTGCTGACCGGCGACGAGCATCAGAATTTCTGTGGCGATCTGGTTCTGAAGGACAAGGTGGTCGCCGGGGAATTCGTCGGCACGTCAATTTCGAGCGGCGGCGACGGCAGCGACAAGCGCAAGGGCACCGACGAATGGCTGGCGCGCAACCCCGAGCTGAAATTCGCGAACGATCAGCGCGGCTATCTGGTCTGCGACGTGAACCGCGAGGCGTGGCAGACGCATTTCATGGTCGTCGACAAGGTGACGACGCCGGTGAACAGCCTGTCGAAGCGCGCGACGGGGGTGGTGGAGAATGGCGTCGCCGGGATCAGGATGTCGTAGTGGCGCTAAAGCCCCTCCCCTTCAGGGGAGGGGTTGGGGTGAGGGCCATCGGCCTTGCGCAAGGCCGATGGCCCCCACCCGCTGCAACTAGGCAGCAAGCTGCCAAGTTTCGCTGCCCTCCCCTGAAGGGAGGGCAATATGGGCTTACTCGTTCGGGTCCTTGTATTTGAAGGGATCATAGGCCGAGGGTTGGCTCGGCACCGGGAAGCGCGGCAGGGTCTTGTCGCTGTTCGCCGAGGCGAGCAGCATGCCCGCCATCACCACCGACGCCTGGCGCAGATCCTCGGCCTTCAGATGGTCGTAGGTGTCGGCGCTGCTGTGGTGGGTGCGCGAGCCATAGTCGAGCGGGTCCTGGATGAACTGATAGCCGGGAACGCCGACCGACTGCATGAAGACATGGTCGGTGCCGCCGGTGGTCGCAGCGACGACGCGGCCCGCGCCAAGGCTGGCATAGGGCGCCAGCCATTCCTTGAGCAGCGGCACCGCGGCGACATTGCCCTCGGCATAGATGCCGCGCAGTTTGCCCGAGCCATTGTCCATGTTGAAATAGGCCTTGAGGTCGTAATAGCCCGGCTTGGGCGTGATCGGGTAGCGGTTCGGCCAGCCGTAATAGAGCAAATTGCCGTCCTCGCCCTCGGCCGGGCCGGGCCGCGAGGCGAGATATTTGTCGACATAGGCGAGGCTGCCGAGCAGCCCCTGCTCCTCTCCGCTCCACAGCACGAAACGGATCGTACGCTTCGGCTGGACACCGAGCGCCTTGATGATCCGCGCGGCCTCCATCACCACGGCGCTGCCCGCGGCATTGTCGGTCGCGCCGTCGGCGGCGACCCAGCTGTCGAAATGCGCGCCGGCCATGACATAGCCCGCCTTGGGATCGCTGCCGGGGATTTCGGCGATGATGTTGTACGCCCTGGTATCGCTGTCGTCGAAGCGGACATTGCTGTCGATTTCGAGCTCGGGCGCCGGGCCCGACTTGGCGAGACGCGCGAGGCGCCGATAATCCTCGGCCGCGAGCTCGATGCCCGGCAGCGTCAGCGTGTGGCCGGCACGATAGTTATAGCCCTCGCCATGCACCAGCTTGCCGTCGCGATACGACTGGCGCACCCAGGCGACCGCACCCTCGGCCTTGAGGAAGGCATCGAGCTTTTCGGGGAAGGCGACGCGCTCGAGACGACGGTTGAGCGCCTCCGGGTCGTATTTGGGCTGGCGGAAATCTTCGAGCTTCTCGAAATCGTCGCCGCCGAGACGACGGAAAGCCGGCTTGTCGGGCTCGCTGCCGTCGCCGGGAAGCGAGACGAGCACGATCTTGCCCGCGAGCTTGCCCTTCCATTCGGCGAAATGCTCTTCCTCGGTCATCGGCGCGACGATGACCGGGGCGGAGACCGCGCCGTTCGTCGGCGGCGTCCAGGCGACCGGGATCGCGGTGAGCGCCAGCGGACGCGGGCTCATCATCCGCGCGCTGACCGAGACGATCTCCCACCCGCGGCCGAATTCGAAGCCGTCACGATGGACATTGGCGAGACCCCAGCCGTCGAACTTGTCGATCGCCCATTGCTCGGCGCGGCGCATGCCCGGCGAGTTGGTGAGGCGCGGGCCAAGTCCGTCGGTCATTTCCTGCGCGATCGTCATGACCTGGCTGTGGTTCATGCCCTGGTCGATGAGGCGGTTGGTGTCGTCGGCCTTCTGTCCCGCAGCCGGCATGGCGACAAGCGCCGCCCCCGCCATCATCATGGCGACCAAAGTCTTTTTCATTTTTGGCTTCCCCTTGTTGCGATCGAAACCAGATGCACCATTCAGGCCGAAGAAATGCAAGGGAAATTCCGACCGACGGCCAGGATGAGACGACGCGCGACTTGTCGCCGCCCTGTCATCCGCCCATCCTAGCGCGATGACCATGACCCGAATCGTCTCACTGATCCTCGCGCTCCTCTGCATCGCCGCCCAGCCGCTCCGTGCTGAGGAAACGGGCGACCACAAACCGGTCACCATCCTGATCTCGATCGACGGCTTTCGCGCCGATTATCTGAACCGCGGCCTGACGCCGCATATCTCGCGGCTCGCGGCCGAGGGCGCGCACGGCAAGCTGCGTCCGTCCTTTCCGACCAAGACTTTCCCCAACCATTATGCGATCGTCACCGGCAAGCGGCCCGACAGCAACGGCATCGTCGGCAACCGGATGATCGACCCGCGGCGGCCGGACCAGATCTTCAGCCTGGGCGACGCGAAACAATCGCTCGACCCCTTCTGGTGGGACGAGGCCGAGCCGGCGTGGGTGACGGCGGACGAGGCCGGCGTGCGCAGCGCGACGATGTTCTGGCCGGGCAGCGAAGTCGCGATCCACGACGCGCGGCCGATGGACTGGCAGCGTTTCGACCAGCATGTGTCGGGGGCGCAGCGGGTCAACGCCGTGCTCGACTGGCTGCGGCGCCCGGCCGATATCCGCCCCGCATTCGTCACGCTCTATTTCGACATCGTGGACACCGCAGGGCACCGCTTCGGGCCCGACAGCGCCGAGGTGAACGCCGCGATCGGCGAGGTCGATACGCGGATCGGCGACCTCGTCGCGGGCCTCGCAGCGATGCGTCAGCCCGCGCACCTGCTGATCGTCGCCGATCACGGGATGCGGGCGGTCGATGCGGCGCGGGTCATCCAGCTCGCCGACCTGATCGACCTTCCCAGCATCATCGCGGTCGAGACTGGTCCTTATGCCGCGATCGAGCCCGCCGCCGCAACCGACGACCGCGTGTTCGATGCGCTGCTGAAACCGCATGAGCATATGGACTGCCACCGCCGCGAGGAATTGCCCGCGCGGCTTCACTATGGCCATAATCCCCGCGTCGCGGCGATCATCTGCATCGCCGAGCCGGGCTGGTCGATCATCGCCGGCGAGCCGACGTGGCCGGTCGCGGGCGGCGCGCACGGTTATGACAATCAGGACCCGGAGATGCTGGCGCTGTTCGTCGCCGCCAACGCCGGCCTGACGGGCGATATCGGCACCGTCGACAATATCGAGGTCTATCCGCTGCTGATGAAGCTGATCGGCGTCGCGCCGCTGCCGAGCGACGCGACGGGCGTGCTGGTCGGCGGCGGCTGATCTTTTCCCTTTTTCATTTCAGCGGAAGTGGGAATGCCGCTTTTCTTTTTGCATTCATGTCTTTGCATGAGCAAAAAAACTCGCAAGAAGGCACGAAGAAGAAGAAGAAGAAGAAGAAGAAGAAGAGAAGGCCGCGTCCCGGCGGGGACACGGTTAGAAACGGGCGCGGATTATTGACTGTCGTCACCCCGGACTTGATCCGGGGCCCCGCCCGGCAACGTGGATAAGCGGGACCCCGGATCAAGTCCGGGGTGACGAGGGGCGGAAGTGGGGCTTTTCAAAACCCTGATGACATGCGCCGCTTGCCTTGGCTGGCCCCGGCGCGCCATAGGATCGTGATGCTCTACTATGAAGATATCGAGGTCGGCGCGGTCCAGCGCTTCGGGAACAAGCTGGTGACGCGTGAGGAAGTGATCGACTTCGCCAGCAAATATGATCCTCAACCCTTCCACCTCGACGATGCGGCGGCCGCCGGAACCTATTTCGGGCGATTGTCGGCGAGCGGATGGCATACCGGGTCGATGGCGATGCGGATGATCGTCGACGACATGAAGGCGCACGAGCATGCGGGGCTCGGTTCGCCGGGGATCGACGAACTGCGCTGGCTGAAGCCCGTCTATCCCGGCGACACGCTACGTTGCGAGAGCGAGGTGCTGAGCAAGCGCCGCTCGGCGAGCCGGCCCGAGATGGGGCTGTTCGAATCGAAGCTCACCGTCCTCAACCAGCAGGACGAGCCGGTGATGACGATGCGCTCGACCGGGCTGATCCGCGTCCGCGATCCGCAGGCAGCGTAGCGCGGACGCGAGGGCCGCGTCAGGCGTCGCAGCTCCATTCGCCGTCGAAGCTGCGCTCGCCGCCATAGGTGCGCGCCGCGGTCAGCGTCGCGGCATTCTTTGCCCCGTCCGCCACGCGCTCAACCGCCAGCTTCATGCCGGGACCGGACAGCTCCATACCGTTTTTGAGCGCCTTGAAGCCACCCGACCCGGCGACGCGCAGCACCTTGCCGCCGATCTTGTAGGCGCCCGAGGCGAGCTGATCGTCGCCGACATTGGTCTTGGCGACGAGGGCCGGCCCCGACTGGCCCTTGATGGTGAAGCGGCATTCATGGTCGCCGTCGAGGCGCAGCAATTCGCCCTTTTCGATCGCGGTCAGCTCGATCGGTTCGTCGCCGCCGGTATCGGGGAGCTTGCTTTCGTCCTTGGTGGTTTCGACCGGGGCCGGCTTGTCTTCGGTCTGCGCCTGGCCCGAACAGGCCGCGAGCAGGAACAGGGCGCCGAGCGGCGCCGCAAGAGGGGATCGCATCAATTTTCTCCTTTGGTCCACAGGAGGAGCGCGCCAGAGCCCACTCGCTCCCGGTAACGCCGAGTCCCGTAACGAGCGCCCGCCGGTCGCGCAAGGGCGGGTATGACATCGATTACCACCGGGCCGGCATCGATTGGAGCGGGATGGGTATCCCGGCGTCGCCCGATGCGATCGGACATCGGCCCGGTCTATGGGGCGGCGGGCGCCGGCCCGATGTCGTTGAACCATTGCTCACCCTTCGCGCGGCGGCGCTTCATCACCTCCTCGCGAAGTTCGAACATGCCGGGAAAGGTGTCCTGCCGAAGGGCGGGAACGGCGCCGAAGTGCAGGAAATTCTCCGCCGCGCCATAGGGTTGCCACGCCGGCGCTCCGACAGCCGACGGGATGCCCTGCGCCGCGAAGCTGGCCCAATAATCGGCCATCTGCCGGGCGAGCCGGCGATCCCCTGCCCCCAGCGCCGCGGGCCAGTTGGGTGCAGCGGGCAGCGGTTGGCCGGCGATGCCGAAGACGAAGGGCAGTTCGCTGGCATGGAAGGCGCACAGGTTCCGCGCGCGGGCCGCGTCATAGCAATGATCGAAGACATAGAGATAGGAGGGCTGTCCGGCCGCACTCTGCTGACGCACCAGCCGCTCGACCGCCCAGCCGTAGATCGCATCGCGCGTCGCGGCGATCAGGCTCTCCTCCATCGCCGAAGCGGGATAAAGGCGCAGGAAGGCGGGCGCGAGGTCGCCGTAGTGCCGCCGAATGCCCGCCTCATAGGTCACGGCGTCGGCGGGAACGACGGGCACCAGCCGCCGCTGGCTGCGGACTTCGCCGCTGTTGAAACCCGCGAGCACCGGGACTTTCATCTGCTCGCCGCGATCGAAGATATCGACGAGCTGGGCGGGCAGGATCGCGCCGTCGACGGTCGGCTGTGCAACGAAGCGGGAGCGCAGGCCGGCCGCAACCAGCGCCTTCGCGTCGACACGGCGCAGCGCCGTGAGATCGGTCGCGCCCGCGCTTTCGGCCAGCGCGGTTCCGATCGCTTCGGCCGGCGGCAGGCCATAGGCGGCAGCACGCAGGGCGGGCACGGCGCGCATATTGGCGCTCTGGACGATCGCCCGGCCGAACAGACCCCGCGCGCGCGGGCTGCCGAGCAGATAGGCGATGCTGAGCGCGCCCGCCGATTCGCCCATCGCGGTGACACGGGCCGGATCGCCCCCGAAGGCGGCGATATTGCCTTGCACCCATTGCAGCGCCGCAATCTGGTCGAGCAGGCCGTAATTGCCCGAAACGCCGTCGGGCGATTCGGCGCTGAGCGCCGGGTGCGCGAGCCAGCCGAGGACGCCGAGGCGATAGTTGATCGACACGAAGACGATGCCGCGCTTCGCAAATTCACGGCCGTCGTACATAGGGCTGGCGCTGCCGCCATATTGCAGTGCGCCGCCGTGAATCCAGACGATGACCGGCGCCCCCTTTGCCGCCTTCGGCGCCCAGATGTTGAGCGTCAGGCAATCCTCGCTCATCGGTCGCGCCGGTTCGAAATAGACGCTGTCGGCGGGATAGGGCGGCTGGACGCAATCGGGGCCGAAGGTGCGCGCCGCGCGCACGCCCGGCCAGGACGCGGGAGGTGCGGGCGGGCGCCAGCGCCGTTCGCCGACCGGCGGCTGCGCATAGGGGATACCCTTGAAGACGCGAAGCCCCTCGTCCCACAGCCCCGCGACGGGGCCCTGCGCGGTGGTCGCCGTCGGCGGGTCGGTAGCGGTCGCCGGGGCGCTGAACCCCGAAAGCGCCAAGGCAAAGAGCAGCAACAGACGCATCATCGGCGTTTCCCTTCCCGGCGGCGATGCTTGCCATCGTCCGTGCTGCGATTTACGCTCACTCGTGAGTGAATATCAAGTGTCCGGCCTTTTGGTGACTCAGTTTGAAAGCAAGAGCGTGATTTTACCTTCCTCGTCACCCCGGACTTGATCCGGGGTCCCGCTTTCCCGGGCAGTTAGCCGGACCCCGGATCAAGTCCGGGGTGACAAGACAGGGAATTGCGCCTTCCAAATCCACACTGCGTTACCACCGGCTTCGATGAAGAGTGACTCCGGACCGAGTTCCGACAATATTCAAAAGAGGAGACGAGGACATGAAAGGACCGACACGGCGCAGCTTTCTGGCCGGAGCGACGGCAACTCCCCTCGCCGCGGCCACCGCGAGCACGGTGGATGAGACGAAGCATCGGATCGCCGCCGACCTGTCGAACTATATCGGCCTCGGCAGCAAACGGTCGGGCGGCGCCGGCGACACCGCCTGCGGCCATTGGCTTGCCGACGAGCTGGACCGCGCCGGCTTCGCGGTCGAAAAGCCGCCGATCGAGGTGCCCTGGTTCAAGGCGGCGCGATGCGACATCGTGGTCGGGAAGGCGCGCGCGGCGTTGGAACCGCAGCCGATCGTCGTGCCGACGCCCGCGGGCGGCGTCTCGGGGCCGCTGGTGCGCGTCGATCCGCATGGGCAGGCCGATGCTCCGCTGTCCGGCGCGGTGGCGCTGGTCGACCTCCCCTATGGCCGCTGGTCGTCGGCGCTCGCCAAACCGGTGCGCGCGCCGATCGAGGCGGCGTTCGCGGGCGGCGCGCAAGCGGCTGTCGTCATCACCAACGGACCGACCGGGCGGATCATCGCGCTCAACGCCGACGGCCGCGCGCCGATGTTCGCGGGGCCGGTCGGCCTGCTCGCCCCCGCCGATGCGGCGCCCTTCCTCGCCGCGACGATGCGGCACGAGCCGGCGACGGTGACGCTGACGGGCCGCGGCGGGCGCCGCCCTGCCTTCAACGTCATCGGGCGGCTCGATCGCGGCAAGGGGCGCTGGGTGGTCGTATCGACCCCGCGTTCGGGCTGGTACGGCTGTGCGGGCGAGCGGGGCGGCGGCATCGCGGCGTGGCTCCACCTCGCGCGCCGCGCGCCTGCGATGCTGCCCGATCACGACCTCGCCTTCCTGTGCAACAGCGGCCACGAATATGAGAATCTGGGTGCCGAGGAATCCTTGAAAGCCGTGGCGCCGAAGCCGGCGGAGACGCATTTCTGGCTCCACCTCGGCGCCAATCTGGCCGCGCGCGACTGGCACGAAGGGCTATTCGGCCTCGCCCCGCTCGCCGGCACGGATTCGCAGCGCTATCTGGTCGTCAGCCCTCCGCTGCTGCCCGCCGCGCGGCGGCTGTTCGCGGGGCTGGCGGGCCTCGAAAGCCCCTATTCGAGCGAAACGCTGGCGGCCGGCGAGCTGACCGCGATCATCGCCGCGGGCTATGCCTCGGTCGCGGGGGTGTTCGGGCTCCACCGCTTTCACCATGTCGCGGGCGACGACGCGCGCTGCGTCGACGCGGCGAGCGTTGCGGCGACCACAGCGGCGTTCGCGACACTGCTGGCGGAGGCGGCGCGGGCCTGAACGCCCGCTATGCCTCGATATCGCGCTTGTAGGTTTCGGGCAGGAAGAGGATACCGACGACCGCGGTAATCGCGGCGAAGACGACCGCATACCAGAGCCCCTGATAGATATTGCCCGTTGCGGCGACCATCGCGAAACCGATCGTCGGCATGAAACCGCCGATCCAGCCATTGCCGATATGGTAAGGCAGCGACAGCGAACTGTAACGGATACGCGCCGGAAACAGCTCGACGAGCAGCGCGGCGAGCGGGCCGTAGACCATCGTCGCGAGCAAGCCAAAGATGCAGAGGATCGCGATCACCTTCACCTTGTCGACCTGCGCCGGATCGGCGGCGGCGGGATAGCCGGCGCGGGTCAGCCCGGCGTGGAGATCCTGCTGAAAGGCCGCGATGGCGCTCTCCCGCGCCGCGCCGGTCAGCGCGCGGGGGTCGGGCGCTCGGTGGACCTCGTCGCCGATGCGCGCGACCGCGATCGTGCCGGGGGCGGCGTCGACATTGGTGTAATTGACCCCGCTGCGCGCCAGGTAGGCCTTGACGATGTCGCAGCTCGTGCCGTCGAACTTGTTGCGGCCGATGGGGTCGAACTGGAACGAGCATTCGCCGGCGTCGGCGACGACCGCGACCGGCGCCTGCTCGACCGCCGCCGCCATCGCCGGATTGGCCGCCATCACCAGCGCCTTGTAGAGCGGGAAATAGGTGAAGACCGCTATGACGCAGGCGGTCATCATGATCGGCTTGCGCCCGATCCGGTCGCTGAGCCAGCCGAAGAAGACGAAGCTGGGGATGATGATGGTCAGCGCGGTGGCGACGAGGAAATTGGCGGTCGCACCGTCGACCCGGGCGATGCGTTCGAGATAGAAGAGCGGGTAGAGATGCGCGGCGAAACCGATCACCGCCTGCCCCGCGACCGCACCGAACAACGCGAGCAGCACGAGCTTCAGGTTGCGCCATTCGCCGAACGCTTCCTTGAGCGGCGCCTTCGACGTTGCGCCCGCCTGCTTCATCCGCTGGAACACCGGGCTTTCCTCCAGCTGCAACCGGATCCAGAGCGCGACAGAGAGCAATAGGATCGAGAAGATGAAGGGAAGTCGCCAGCCCCACGCATTGAAGGTCTCGGCATCCATGAACAGGCGCAGCGACACCACGAAGGTCGAGGCGAGGATCAGCCCGATCATCGCGGTGGTCTGGATGAAACTGGTATAGAAGCCGCGTTTTCCCGGCGGCGCATGTTCGGCAATATAGACCGCCGCGCCGCCATATTCGCCGCCGATCGCGAGCCCCTGGAGCAGCCGTAGCAGCATCAGGATGATCGGCGCCGCGATGCCGATGCTGTCGTAGCCGGGCAGGAAGCCGACAGCGAAGGTCGACAGCCCCATGATCGCCATGGTGACGAGAAAGGTGTTCTTGCGCCCGACGATATCGCCGACGCGGCCGAACACCAGCGCGCCGAAGGGACGGATGGCGAAGCCCGCCGCAAAGGCCATCAGCGCGAGGATGAAGCCGGTCGTCTCGTTGACCCCGGCGAAGAAATGGACCGAGATCGCGCTGGCGAGCAGGCCGTAGAGGTAGAAATCATACCATTCGAACACCGTGCCCAGCGACGATGCGGCGATCACCAGCGTCTCGCTGCGCGCCTTCGTGGCGCCGGTCGGCGCTTCGCTCTCGGTAGCCATCAGTCTCTCTCCCGTTCGTCCCGGCGGTGGCGGCGGGCTCTTTTCGCGGCCCGTCCACCACGCTTTCCGGGGAGTGTCAGCGCGCGACCGCCATGGTCGGCGCGTCGAAACCGGCGCTCGCCAGTTCGCGTTCGGCCTGCGTGAAGCCATAGGCGGGAACGATCTCCCCCTCCCGGTCCACGATGCGGTCCCAGGCAGCGACCAGCCGCTCGCCTGCATCGCCGCCGTCGCCGATGAAGACTCCATCGGTCAACGTGACATGCGCGCTCGCGAAATGGCCGGCGCCCGCGCAGAGGATCGCGCGGGTCGGCGCGTCCTGGCCGACGAGCGCGAGCAGGCCGGGGCTGACCGCCTCGGGCGCCAGCCGGGCCAGCGCATCGGGCGCCAGCACGCCCTCGGTCATTCCCGTCGCCGCGGTGGGGGCGAGGCAGTTGACGCGGACATTATATTTCTCGCCCTCGAGCGCGAGCGTCTGCATCAGCCCGACGAGCGCCATCTTCGCCGCGCCGTAATTGGCCTGGCCGAAATTGCCGTAAAGCCCCGACGAGGAGGTCGTCATCACGATGCGGCCGAAACGGCGCTCGCGCATCCGGTCCCACACCGCCTTCGAGCAGAGGACGGCGCCCATCAGGTGCACCTCGACCACGAGGCGGAAATCGGCGAGGTCCATCTTCGCGAAGCTCTTGTCGCGCAGGATGCCCGCATTGTTGACCAATATGTCGACGCCGCCCCAGGCGAGCGTCGCCGAATGGACCATTGCCGCGACCTGTTCCTCATCGGTGACCGACGCCGGCGCAGCCAGCGCGCGGCCGCCCTTCGCCTCGATCTCGGCCGCGACACGCTCGGCCGCGGCGGCATCGCTGTCGTTGACGACGACCCGCGCGCCGTGCCGCGCCAGCAGCAGCGCGTGCGAGCGGCCGAGCCCCCCGCCCGCGCCGGTCACGATCGCCACCCGGTCCTGCAACTCGCCCGTCATTCCCGTCCCTCTCTCGAAATGATTATAACTCACTTGTGAGTGAATGAAAGATACAGCGTGCGGCATCGGGAGATACCGCGCCGCCCGCGTTCTGCGTCAGCCCCTGTCCTGCTTCCGCTGCTCGCAGATTTCCCGGAAGCCCGCCGCCATGAAGCGCGCCATGCGCGCCTTGACCGCGGCATAATCGTCCGAGTGGCACAGACCCTGCGACAATTTGTCGATACGCCCCGTCCGCGCGAGGGTGAGCATCAGCGCGCCGGTCACGAAATGATAGCCCCAGAAAATATCCTCTTCCGCCGCGTCGGGCAGCGCCTTCTTGAGGATGTCGATCAGGCGCAGGACGACGGGATCGAAATATTTGTCCATGAACTCGGCGCCCTCGGGGCTGTTCGATGCCTGCGCGCCGAAGGCCCCGTAATTCTTCCACCCCTCGCCACCCTGGATATAGAGGTCGAGGTCGGTGTCGAGGAAAGCGTGGAGCGCGCCCTCGACGGTGGGCTTTCCCTTCGCGGCGCGGTCATAATCGTCGAGCGCCTTCATCCGCTTTTCGATGGTGACGACCGCGCGCCGCGCGAAGACGGCGTCGAACAGCGTCTGCTTGTCGTCGAAATAATAGTTGACCAGCGTGTGATGGACGCCGACGCGCTTTGCGACGTCCTTCAGTGTGACGCCGTAGAATCCATGCTTCGAAAACAGATGTTCGGCGGTATCGAGTATCTGCTCCATCGTTTCGGCGCGCTGCTCGGCCTTCGACGGCCGTTTCGTCTGGGGTTTTGCCTTGGACGCCAAATTCACTTTCCCTTTCGAGGCCCGCGGGACGGGCGCGGCAGCATCTTCGCGCCTACACCTGACCATATTCCGCCCGCAATTGCATTTTGTCGATCTTGCCGGTCGGGGCGAGCGGCATCGGATCGACGCGGACGATCGCGTCGGGAATCCACCAGGGCGCGACGCGGCCCTTCAGCGGCGCGAGCAGATCGTCGTCGCTGACCGACGGGTCGCACGCCTCGATCAGCAGGATCGGCCGTTCGCCCCATTTCGGGTCGGCGCGGCCGATGACGGCGGCGAGCGACACCTGCGGCAGCGCCGCGACCAGCGCCTCGATCTCGGCGGGATTGATCCATTCGCCGCCCGACTTGATCAGATCCTTGGCGCGGCCGGTAATCGTCAGATTGCCCGCCCGGTCGATGCGTGCGAGGTCGCCGGTGTCGAACCAGCCCGCCGCGTCGGTCGCGGGCTCGCGCTGGCCGAAATAGCGTTCGACCACGGTGCCGCCGCGCACGCGCAGATGCCCTTCGGTCTCGCGCTGTTCGGGAAGCGGCGCCCCCTCGGCATCGGTGATGAGCAGGTCGATGCCAATCGCCGGCCGGCCCGACAGCGACGCCTTGCGCGCGGGATCGCCCGGCAGCGCCGCGGTGCCGAGCGGCGACAATTCGGTCATGCCCCAGCTCGTCTGCACCTCGACGCCCAGCCGCCGCTCGATCCGGTCCATCAGCGCCGGCGGCATCGGCGATCCGCCGACGAGGATGCGCTCGAGTGTCGGCACCTCGCCGCCCTCGGCCTCGAGATGCTCGACGAGGCCGAGCCACACCGTCGGCACGCCCGCCGCCGCGGTCACGCCCTCGGCACGGATCAGCCGCGCGAGATGCGCGCCGTCGCTGCGGCGGCCAGGCAGCACCAGCTTCGCCCCCACCGCCGGCGCCGCGAAGGGCAGCCCCCAGGCGTTGGCGTGGAACATCGGCACGACCGCGAGGATCGCGTCGCGCGCCGTCAGCCCGAGCACGTCGGCCTGAAGCTGGCGCATCGTATGCAGGTAGCAGCCGCGGTGGGTGTAGGTGACGCCCTTCGGCGCCCCGGTGCTGCCCGAGGTGAAGCAGAGCCCCGACGGCGTGATCTCGTCGAAATCGCCCCACCGGCCGTCGCGCGGCGCGGCGGCGATCAGCGGGTCGAGCGCCCCGGCATCCCCCTGCCCCGCTTCGCTGTCGAGCAGCAGGATATGCCGCAGCGCGGGCAGATTTGCGCCCGCATCGCGCGCGAGCGGCAGCAGGTCGGGGCTGACGAGCAGCACCCGCGCCTCCGACTGCGCGAGCATCGAGGCGAGCTGCGCAGGGGTCAGGCGCGGGTTGAGGGTGTGGCACACGGCGCCCATCCCCATGATGCCGTACCACGCCTCGACATGCCCCTGCGTGTTCCACGCAAGCGTCGCGACGCGGTCGCCCGGCCCGATGCCGAGTGCGGCGAGCGCGCCCGACACGCCGCGCGCCCGGCCCTCGAGCGCCGCATAGGAGATGCGCCGCGCGCCTCCGTCCGCCGTGCCCGACACGACTTCGGCGTCGGGGTGCCATTTGGCAGCGTGAGAGAGGAATTTATCGAGCGTCAGTCCGTAGGATTGCATCGATCCGTCGATCATTGGCACCCCTCGGCCTTGGGCGGCAGCGGCGGCGAGGCAAGGCCGACGTTCCAGTTCCACGGAATATCTCCCGCGGCGCGGCGGCGGCACACCACCGCTTCGTGCAGTGCGGCGGTGCCGGGGAAGAGATTGTGCGCGGCGCGCGGTTCGTCCGCGAAATGGACGAAGCCGCGGTCGTCGGCATAGTCGGGCCAGTCGGGGGCGCCGGCCGCTTGCGGCTTCGCGCTGCGCGCAAAGCTCGCCCAATAATCGCCCATCGCGCGGGTCAGCTTTCGCTCGGCCAGCGTATCGGGAATCTTCGGCCACAGCTTCGGCGTCTTGCCTGCGGTGCCGAACACATAGGGAAGCTCGGACGCATGGAAGGCGTGAAGCCCCCATTGTTCCATCGCCGGATAGCCGTGATCGAAGATATAGAAATAGGCGGGCTGGCCAAGCGCCGCCTGGTTCGACACCAGCCGCTCGGCGGTCCAGCCGTACATCGCGTCGCGGGTCGCCGCGAGCATCGAGTCCTCGATCGTCTTCGCCGGATAGCGCGCGAGGAAGGCGTCGGCGAATTCGCCGTAACCGGCAAGGATGGCCGTTTCATAGGCGGCCGCGTCGGCGGGCGGCTTGGGCAGCAGGAAGCGCAGCGAACGGATCTCGCCGCTGTTGAAACCCGCAAGGATCGGCACCGGCGCCTGCTCACCGCGGTCGAACGTCTCGACGAGCTGGCGCGGCACGACCGTGCCGTCGACCGCCGGGAACGGGAAATAGCCGAAGGTCGGCGGCTTGCTCGCGATCTCCTCCGCCGGCAGCGCGCGCAGCGCCGCGAGGTCGGTTGCGCCGAGCTTTTCGGCGAGCTCCGCCCCCTGCTGCTCGGCGGACACCATGCCGTTGAGCGGTTCGCGGAGGCCGGGGGCGGAGACCATATAGGCACTTTCGGCGATCGCCCTGGCGAACAGCCCGCGCGCCTGCGGCGCCGCCATCAGGTACATCACGCTGAGCGCGCCCGCGGATTCGCCCGCGATCGTCACATTCCTGGCGTCGCCGCCGAAGGCACCGATGTTGCGCTTCACCCATTCGAGCGCCGCGATCTGGTCGAGCAGCCCGTAATTGCCCGACAGATGGTCGGACGATTCGGCGCTGAGCGCCGGATGCGCGAACCAGCCGAACATGCCGAGCCGATAGTTGATCGACACGACGATCATCCCGCGCTTCGCGAGCGCGCTGCCGTCGTAGAGCGGATCGCCGCCCGACCCGGTCACCAGCGAACCGCCGTGGATCCAGACGAAGACCGGCGCGTCCTTCGCTCCTTCGGGCGCCCAGATGTTGAGCGACAGGCAATCCTCGCTCATCGCCGGCAGGTCCCAGCTATAGATGCTGGCCGCGCGCGGTTTCGGCTGCATGCACGCCGGACCGAATTCGCTCGCGTCGCGCACCCCGCGCCATTCAGGCGCCGGCTGCGGCGGCGTCCAGCGCGCCGCGCCGACCGGCGGCGCGCCATAGGGAATGCCCTTGAAGACGCGGATGCCGTCCGCCGCCTCACCCTGCACCTCGCCGGCCGGCGCCGCGACCACGGGCCCCGGTGCCGCGACGGCCGGTACCGGAAGAAGAAGGGTCGCCAGCACAAGAGCGAGGAGCGGGGAGCGAGCGATCATCGAGCCGGACCTTCCTTGCCGCCGGTCAGAAGCGGTAGTCGGCGCGCAGGCCAATCGTCCGCGGCCGCATCCGCGCATAGCGACCATCGAGGAAAGCCTCCGGGTGGACATAGGTGATCTTGCTGGAATCGAACAGATTCTCGACATAGGCGGTGAGGTTCAGCGCCCCCAGCTTCGTCCCGGCATAGAGGTTCACGTTGGTCCAGGCCTGCGTGAAGTCATAGGTCGGACTGACCGTATCGGGATCGCCCGGCACGTTCGGGAACTGGTTCGGGAAGGAACCGGCGTGCGAGACGTTGACCGAGGCGAAGGCGGTCTTGCCGTCGCCGATCGGGAAATCATAGCGCAGCGTTCCCGATCCCTGGAAATGCGGCGAGGCGAGCCGGGAGCCGAGCTCGGCACCAGAAATCGCCGCTTCGACTTCGGAGAGCTTGGTCACCTTGGCGCGGTTGAACGATCCATTGAGCGCGAGGCTGAGCCCCGCGACCGGCCGCGCGACGAACTCGAATTCGAGGCCATAGCTTTCCGCCGCGCCGATGTTGGTCGCGAACTGGATCGTATCCGACACGCGGTTCGCCTGAACCTGAATATTCTTCCAGTCGATATAATAGGCAGCGATATTGGCGGTCAGGTCGCCGTTCAGCCAGCGGCCTTTCAGGCCCAGCTCGTAATTGGTGACGCTGTCCGACTTGGCGCCGTCGGGGATGACGATATCATCGGGGTCGACCGAGCTGACCAGCCCTGCGCGCGCATTGACGACCGGAGTGCGAAAGCCCGTCGATACCGTCGCATAGGTGGTCAGTTCGGGCACCGGCTTCCACGACACGCTCGCCTTCCACGACAAACGGTCGTCGGACACTTTCAGCCCCTCGGCATAGGGAATCGATTCCCGCCGCATGGCGACATTGTTCCAGCCAGGCGTTGCGGCGACTGCCAGATAGCCGAATTGCGGGAGCGCATCGACGACATAATTATAGCCACCGCCGCGGGTGAAGGTCTGGACTTCGGTCTTGCCATAACGCAGCCCGCCGGTGATCCAGAAATTGTCGCTGAGATGCGCCGTCACTTCGCCGAAACCGGCGATCTCTGTCTGGTCGGTATAGCTGTTGAAACGCTGATAATATTCATCCTCCATGCCGGTGATGCCCCGCTCGGCAAGGAATTCGAGCGACGAGCGATAGGCGAAATCGACGGTGCGCCGCTTGTCGTAATAGAAAAAGCCCGCGACCCATTCGATCGGCCCCGAAGCGCGCGACACGAGCCGCGTTTCCTGGACGAACAGATCGTCATAGCCATAGGCGTCGAGCGCAAAAGGAAGGGCCTGTGCGAAGGTCCCTGCAAGATCGACGTAGAAGGAGGCATCATAGTCCGACAGCGTCGTCGAACTGATGAGCTCCGCGAAATCGAACTCATAGTTGATCGTCACATTGTAATTGGTGAGCTTGCCCTGGAATAGGTCGGGGCGATCCGAATTGCGCACGAACTTGCCGAGCGCGGGGTTGGTCAGCGCCGAATCGGCGGGCTTGCTGTTCTCGTAGGAGGCGAGCAGCTTCACCTTCATGCGGTCAGTCGGCTGCATCAGCAGGATCGCGCGGCCGCCATAGGCTTCCATGCTGTTCGAATCCTTGATGCCGGTGCCGATATTGTCGACCCAGCCGTCCTCGTTGCGGTAATAGCCGGTGACGCGCAACCCCATCTCGTCGGTCATGATCGGCACGTTGATCATCGCATTGTAGCGCTGGCGCACCGAACTCGATCCGGTCAGGCCGAGGTCGGCGCTGGCCGACGCCTCGAAATCGTCGAGATCGGGGCTTCTCGTGATGATCCGCATCGCGCCGGCAAGTGAGTTCGATCCGAACAAGGTCCCCTGCGGCCCGCGCAGGAACTCGACGCGCTCGACGTCGTAAAGGTTGGGGTCGAGGATCGTCGAATTGCCGTTGGCGGAGATTGGCAGTTCGTCCACATAGATGGCGACCGCGCTCTGCAGACCCGCGCTGTAGCCGTTGGTGTTGATGCCGCGGCTGGTGAAATTGTTGAAATTCTGCGTCGGCCGGTTGACGACGATACCCGGCGTGTTCTGGGCGATGCCTTCATAGCCGACGATGCCGAGGTCATCGAGCTCCTCCTGCCCGAAGGCGGTGACGCTGAGCGGCACATCCTGCAGCCGCGCGGTGCGGCGCGTCGCGGTGACGATGATGTCATGGTCGTCGCGCGCGGCGTCGCGGGCGGTGCTGCCCTGCGCGGGCGCATCGGCCTCGGTCGACTGGGCCATGGCGGTGGCGGGTAGTGCGAACAGGGCGGCCGCGGAAGCGGACGCGAAAAGCTGAGCCTTCATACAAACTCTCCCTCCCGTCGGCGGTCGTATGTCGCCGATCCGGAGCCGGTTTATCCGTCATGTTCTCGCTGGAGTCAATATTCACTATCAAGTGTGTGAATAAAATATCGAGCCCGCGAAACGGCGCTTGCCGAAAGGATGCGGGAAAGCTATTTACAGTCAGAGTTGATTGTAAATGGAGAGGCGAATGGAACGGCGCAATTTTCTGGGGCTGGTGGGCGGCGCGGCGGGAAGCGCGCTGGTCGCGACAACGGCGACGCCCGCCGCGGCAACGGCCCCCAGGGCGGGCACGGCCGGCGATTTCCTGTGGGGCACCGCCGGCGCCGCCTATCAGGTCGAGGGCGGTAATGTCGCAAGCGATCTGTGGGTCATGGAGCATGTCCAGCCGCCGATCTTCGCCGACCCGTCGGGCGACGCCTGCGACGTCTGGCACCGCTATGACGAGGACATCGCCCTCTCCGCCTCGCTCGGCTTCAACACCCACCGGTTCGGCATCGAATGGTCGCGGATCGAGCCCGAGCGCGGCCAGATTTCCGACGCCGCCCTCGCCTATTACCGGCGCGTCCTCGAATCGTGCCGCCGGCACGGGATGAAGGCGGTCGCCACGCTCAGCCACTTCACCGTGCCGCGCTGGGTCGCGGCAAGCGGCGGCTTCGCCGATCCCGCCAATGGCGACGCCTTCGCCGCGCATTGCGCGCGCGTGACCGAGGCGATGGGCGATCTGATCCACCTCGCCGCGACCTTCAACGAACCCAATCTGGCGACCGTCGTGCGCTGGAGCGGGATCGCGGACAAATACCGCCCCTATATCGAGGCGGCGCAGAAGGCGGCGGGCGCGGCGCAGAACGCCCCGAACTGGTCGAGCCCGATGCTGGCGGGCGAGCGCCAATATGACGGGATCGTCGCGGCGCACGAAAAGGCGATGGCCGCGATGCGCGCCGCGGGCGCGCGCTTCCCGATCGGGCTGACGCTGGCGATCCCCGCCGACACCGCCGCGGGGACCGACGACAGCGGGCTGAAGCGCAAGCAGGCAGAGATGCTCGACCGCTGGCTCGCCGCGACCGGCGATTTCGTCGGCATCCAGACCTATACCGGCGGCGAGGTCGGCGCGAACGCCGACCTGCCGCCGCCGCCCGGCACCGAATTGACGCAGATGGGCTATGCCTTCACGCCGGGCGCGATCGAGGGCGCGATCCGCCTCGTCGCGAGCCGCACCGACCGGCCGCTCTACGTCACGGAGAATGGCGTCGCGACCGAGGACGACAACCGCCGCATCGCCTATATCGAGGGCGCGGTCGCGGGGGTCGAACGCTGCCTCGCCGACGGCATCGACCTGCGCGGCTATATTCACTGGTCGCTGCTCGACAATTGGGAATGGGTCGCGGGCTATCGCCCCAAATTTGGGCTGGTCGCGGTCGAGCCCAGGACGTTCCGGCGCCTGCCGAAGCCGTCGGCGGCCTTCCTGGGCGATATCGCGCGGCGCGGGGGGCTGGGGTAAGCGGCGGCATCGGAGCGGCGGCGCTACTCCGAACTCCGTTCGACACGAACGGGAATATGAGTCCAATTAGAAACCGACCACTCTGAGCCGTCTAATCCGCGGCCGCCTCGACCAGCGCGCGCACGCCGGGGCCGATCTTGACGATCAGGTCGGCGGCGGGCTGCGGCCGGATGAAGGAATCGAAGGGGCGCCATGAGGCGGCCTCCCCGGTCTCGGCCTGCGCGAGCAGGCGCTTCGCCTGTTCTGCCTCCTCCGCCGTCAGCGGCCGCCCCGCTTCGAGCGCCGCGAGCGCGGCGAGGCCGCTCTCCGCGAGGCCCGCGATCAGCGCCGAGGTCGACTGCGCAGCTTCGAGCATCGGGCGGCCCGCCGCTGCGGCGCGGAAGCGCGCGTCATTGTCGCGCCATGCGGTCAGGCGCCCGCGCAGCACCGTCGCCAGTCCGCGCTCGCCCGCGACATAGCGCGCCGCCTCGTCGGCGAAACGCCGCGCGAGCAGGCTGTCGACCGGCGCTGCGTCGGCGAGCGCGTTCAGCGGCTGGACGATGCGCTGCCCCGCCAGCATCGCCTTGATGCGGTGATCGTGCGCCATGTTGCGCACCGGTCCGGTGACGGCGAGCAGGTCGGCCACCGCGCCGTCGTCGCCGGGCGCGAGCCGCGCGGCGATGCGCTGGCGATTGGCGCGGTCGTCGAGGCCGTTGACCGTCAGCTGCCCGGCGACGACCGCAAGGCGGCGATACATGTCGGCCTGATCGCGCACCGTCGCCGGCGACCAGAAACGCTCGGCGAGCGCCGCGGCGCGCGGCCAGAGATGATGGTCGATCAGTTCGTCGGACGCGATCTCGCCCCACAGTGGCGCCTCCGCCCCGATCAGCCGCTTTTCCTGCTCCGGGGTCAGCGGCGCATGCGGGAAGTCGACGAGCGCGTCGGTCACGACCGCCGCCAACAGCGGACTGAGGCCGCGCAGTTCCCTTGCATGATCCAGGGTCAGCCCCGCGCCCGAGGTCGCCGCCGGGTCGATCGCATAATGATAGGCGGCGGGCATCAGCAGGTTGAGATAATAGCCCGCCGACATGATCGTGCGATGCCCCTTCGCGGTCGCAGCCGCCATCGCGTTCCCGGTCTGCCACGCCTGGACGACGGTGCTTTCGGGAAGGCCGGCGTCGGTGATTTCCTCCCAGCCGATCACCGTCTTGCCCAGCCGCCGCACGATCGCCGCCGTGCGGCGCAGGAACCAGCCCTCGACCGCCTTGCTGTCGGCGAGCTTTTCGCGCACCATCAGCGCCTGCACGTCGGGCGCGTCGGCCCAGACCGTCTTGCTGACCTCGTCGCCGCCGATGTGGAAATGCGGGTCGGAGAAAAGCGGCGCCATCTCGCCGAACAATCGTTCGAGGAAGCTGTAGGTCGCCTCCGAGGCCGGGTTCAGCGCCACCTCGGGCAGGCCGAGGAACAGCGTCTTCGACACCGTGCCGACCTCGGGATAGGCGGCGACGATCGCGCGACTGTGGCCGGGCACATCGAATTCGGGAACGATGCGGATGCCGCGGTCGGCGGCATAGGCGACGAGGTCGCGGATCTCGGATTGCCGATAATATTCGCCGTCGGCATTGAGCCGCGGATAGAGCCGGCTTTCGACCCGGAAGCCCTGATCGTCGGACAGGTGAAGGTGCAGCGTGTTGAATTTCAGCCGCTCCATCGCGTCGATCTGCCGCTTCAGCGTCGCGACCGAGATGAAATGGCGCGCCGGGTCGAGCATCACCCCGCGCCACGCGAAGCGCGGGGCGTCGTCGATGACCTGAAAGGGAATGGCGATCCCCGCCGGCGACAGGCCGACGAGCTGGCGCAGCGTCGCGAAGGCGCGCAGCACGCCGGTCGGGCCGTCGGCGTCGATGGCGATCCCGTCCGCCCCGACCGTCAGCCGATAGGCTTCGCCGCTGTCGACTTCGCCTTTTGCGGCACGGCACGTTACCGCAACCGCGACCGGCTTGCCCGCATCGAGGATCAGCCCGGTCTGCCGGAGAACGTCGGCGTTCAATCGCCCGGCCGCGCGGTCGAACCGCGCCGCGTCGCCGCAGCCCCGGGCCTGCGCCGCCAACGGTCCTTCAATGGTCAAGCTGCCCGCGCCCGCCGGTGTCACCGATTTCGGCAAGGGCATCAGCGCCGGGGCCGCATGCGCGCTCGTCGCCAACAGCATCGCGGCCGCGGCGTTCAGGCCTTTTCCGATCATGGCTTTTCGCTTTCCATGCTGTTCGCCGCTTCGGTCACGTCGAGCCGTGCCTGCCACGGATCGGGTCCGGCGACGGCCGTTCCATCGGCCCGGAAATCGAGCAGCGGATCGGCCTTGGCCGCCACCACCGGCCATGCGGGCAGACCCGCGCCATTGGGATCGCCCGTCTTCGCGAAATTCACCCAATAGCGGTGCATCGTCGTCGCCACCGCGGCGTCGGTCGTCGTCACCTTGTCACCGAGCAGCGCGGGGAGCGTGTCGAAGGCATAGACGACCTCGCTCGAATGCTCGGCGCCCTTGATCGCCTTGCCGCGCCGGGATTCGGCGACATAGGAAAAGCGGAACAGCCAGGCGGGACCGCCGTTCGCAGCGACCGTGCGCGCGACCAGCCGCGCGGGCTCGATCATCAGCCGGTCGCGGCCGATCATGCCGTTGATGTCGCCGATGGTCGCGGTGCCGTCGGGGTCGTAGGCCCGCCGTGCCCGGTCGGCGAGCGGGCCGAAGGCAGCGAAGGCGGCGTCCTTGTCGGGCGCGCGGTTGAGGCCGAGATCGGTCTCGTCGGTGCCGACGAGGACCGGCAGCGGCGGTGCGGCCTTCAGCGCCTCCGCCGGCTGCGCGGTGACGATGCGGCCGTCGACCATCGGCCCGGGAAAGCGCTCGCGCTCGCCGAGGAACAGCATGCCGAGCGCGGTCAGATTGCCTGCGATCGTCTCTGCCGGAAGCGCGCGCAGCTTAGCGAGCGCCGCCGCGTCCGCGCCGTCGACGCCAACGCTCGTCGCAAAGGCCAGCCCGATCTTTTCGGCGGAAGGATGCGCCGCGGTGTCACGGTCCAGATATTGCGCGCCGAGAAGCTGGGTGCGGCCGCCGCCCGACTGGGCGATGGCCCGGTGGAACAGGCCCTTCGCCAGCGGCGATCCCATCAGTTCGAGCACCGATTCGCCGCCCGCCGACGCGCCCATGATCGTGACATTGGCAGGGTCGCCGCCGAAGGCCGCGATATTGCGCTGCACCCATTGGAGCGCGGCAATCTGGTCGAGATAGCCGTAATTGCCCTTGGCCTCTTGGGGATGCTCGGCCGACAGCGCCGGATGCGCGAAGAAACCGAAGCGGCCGAGGCGGTAATTGGGCGCGACGAAGATCAGCCCGTCGCGCGCGAAGGCTGCGCCCGACGCCTCGGCAGGGACGTTGGAACCCGACACGAAGGCGCCGCCGTGGATCCACACCAGCACCGGCAGTTTGCGCGCTGCGGCGCTGGCGGGGCGCCAGACGTTGAGGGTCAGGCAATCCTCCGACGGCTCGAAAGCCGGGTCGGCGGCGGGGCGCATGCAGTCGTGGCCGAAACGCGTCGCGTCGCGCACCCCCTGCCATGGCGCCACCGGTTGCGGCGCGCGCCAGCGCAGCTCGCCGACGGGCGGCGCAGCGAAGGGGATGCCCTTGAACACCTCGACATCCGCTTCGACCGTCCCTCGAACCAAGCCCGCGCCGGTTTCAGCCTGCGGCGGGGCGGCATGGGCCGTCGTCGCGGCCAGCGACAAAGCGGCGGCGGCGAGCAGCGCGCGGCGCATCGCTCAGCGCGCCCGGTCTTGGGTTGTGGCGGTCAGCACCGCGGCGCCGGTCAGCACCGGCTCGCCCGCCGACTTGCCGACGAAAAAGCGATATTCCCCGTGCGGGCGCGCCCACTGATCCGCTTTCCCGTCCCAGGAAAGCAAAAGCCAGGGATCGGCGTCGATCGTCACCTTGCGGCTTTCGCCGGGTTTCAGCGTCACCTTCGCCCAGCCCGCGAGCCGGTGGGTGCGGCCCGGCGGCGCGACATAGAGCTGCGCGACCTCGGTGCCTTCGCGCGCGCCGGTGTTGGTGATCCGCGCCTTGACGCTCAGCGCCTTGCCGCCGCGGAATTCCAGCCCGTCATAGCCGAAGCTGGTGTAGGTCAGCCCGAAGCCGAAGGGAAAGAGCGGCTTCGCGCCCGTCCGGTCGAACCAGCGATAGCCGATGTCGCTGCCCTCGACATAATCGATCGGGAAGGGATCATAGCTGACCCCGATGCCGAGTGGCCGCTGCTTCGCCGGGTCGTAACCGGTGACGCTCGGGTGCGCGAGCTGGCCGGCGGCGGCCGGGAAGCTGATCGGCAGGCGGCCCTGCGGCGCGCTCTTGCCGGTCAGGATCGCCGCCATCGCCTCACCGCCGCGCTGGCCCGGGAACCAGGCCTCCAGCACCGCGCCGACCTTGTCCAGCCACGGCATGACGACCGGATTGCCGGTTTCGAGCACGACCACCGTCCTCGGATTGGCGCCCGCCACCGCGTCGATCATCGCATCCTGACCATAGGGCAGCGCGAAATCGGCGTGGTCGATGCCCTCCATCTCGGGCTTCACCGCATAGACGACGACAAGGTCGGCGCCCTTCGCGACCGCCGCCGCGCGTGCGGCGTCGCCGCCGTCGTCATAAAGCAGCGTGGTCGCGGGCAGCGCCGCCTGCAGCGCCTTGAGCGGCGACGACAGGCCATAGCTGGGCGCGAGCAGCGCGGAGAGCGGATTGGCGCCCGGCGCGTCGCGATAGACGCCGCCCCACGGAATGACCTGTGACGAGCCGCCGCCGATCGGCACGCCCTTGTCGGCGTGGCGGCCGATGACCGCGATCGTCTTCGCGCCCGCCGCGATCGGCAGGATGCCATCGTTCCTGAGCAGCACCATCCCCGCCTCGGCCAGCGCCTGCGCGCGGGCGCTGTGCGCTTCGCGGTCGATCGCGCCGCCGGGCCTGGCGCGATGGTCGAGCGCGCCGACCGCCATCATCGAGCGCACGATGCGCAGCGCCATGTCGCGCACCCGTTCGCGGCCGATCTCGCCCGCCTTCACCGCCGCGGGCAGTTCCGCGAAATAATCCCTGTCCTGCGGCGACTGCTGGTCGAGCCCCGCGTCGATCGACGGCTTCAGGCTGTGGACCGCGCCCCAGTCGGACATGACCCAGCCCGGATAGGCCCAGTCGCCCTTCAGCACGTCGCGCAGCAGAAATTCATTCTCGCACGCATAGGCGCCGTCGACCTTGTTATAGGCGCACATGATCGACGCGGGCCGCCCGCGCTTGATACCGATCTCGAAGGCGAGCAGGTCGGATTCGCGCAGGGCGCCCTCGCCGATCCGCGCGTCATAGACGAAGCGGCCGCTTTCCTGCGGGTTCAGCGCATAATGTTTGATCGTCGAGGCGACATGATGCTCCTGAATGCCCGCGATCTGTCCCGCGACCAGCGTCCCCGCGAGCAGCGGGTCCTCGCCCAGATATTCGAAGTTGCGCCCGTTGCGCAGTTCGCGCGCCAGATTGACCCCGCCCGCGAGCATGACGTTGATGCCCTTCGCGAACGCCTCGGCGCCGACGATCCGCCCGGCCTCGCGCGCCATTTCGGAGTCGAAAGTCGCGGCGAGCGACAGCGTCGCGGGCAGCGACGTCGATTGCTGGCCGGGGCGCAGATAGCCGATGTCGGCGACCCCCAGGCTGGCATCGCCGAGGTGCAGCGCGGGAAAGCCGACACGCTCGATGGCGGGCACGAAACCCGCGGTGCCGATCGCCCCCTCGGGTTTCGGCGTGCGCATCGCTTCCGGGATGAAATCGGGCAGCGGGATGCCGAGGTCGAGCAGGCTGCCGCCCGACACCGACCGGGTCAGCGCCATCTGTTCGTCGAGCGTCATCGCATCGACCATCGCTGCGGCGCGGTCTTCCAGCATCTGGTCCTGTTTGTCGGTCATCGCATCCGCCTGTCTGGCCGTCGCCGGCATGGCAATCATCGTGGCAACCGCCAGCACGGCGGTGGACATCGCGCGTCCCATTTCCCTCTCCTGTCAGATGTTTTTTCGGTCGCTCACCGACAGCACGCCGGTTTCGAGCCCCGCTTCGATCAGCCGCCGGAGCAGCTTGATCGAATCGCGGGCGGCGTCCGGTGCGGGCGCCAGCACTTGCGCGATCGACAAGCCGCGGATCGCCCAGACGACGAGGCGCATCAGCGCCATCGCGCCGCGCGCGTCGCCGGGTGCCGCAAGATGCGTATAGGCGAGCGCCTGCTCCTCGATCCGCGCCTGGACCGGCGCGAGCTTTTCGCAAAGCTGCGGATCGCTGCGCGATCCCTGCATGATCTCCAGCACCGCGACGCCCGATGGCCGGCTCAGCACCTCCCACCCCATTTCGGGATAGGCGAGCAGCCGTCGCTTCGGGTCGGCGATGCCATTCAGATATTCGCCGTAGCGCTCCAGTTCCTCCTCGAACACCGCCTCGACCACGAAGGTCATCAGGTCGGCCTTGGTACGGAACTGGTGCAGCATCGCGCCGCGGCTGACCCCCGCCTTTTCGGCTACGAGCATCGTCGAGGTCGCGGCATAGCCATGCTCGTGCAGCGCCTCGATCGCCGCGGCGAGCAGGGCTTCGCGCGTCCCGGCGCTGCGTTCCGCCTGCGTCCGCCGGCGCATTGTTTCGGCCATTCCTCGATCCCCATATTTACAAGCAGCGTTGACCGTAACATATGGCGACGATAGAAGCATGGCAAGCCCCATGCAGCGAAAAGGCAAAGAAACGGCAGCCGCTGCCGATCGGAAAGGAAAGCGGATATGAACCTCGACCGTCGCGCGATTCTGGCGGGGGCAGCGGGACTTGCGGTCGGGGCGGCGGCGACGCCGGCCGGGTCCGCGCGGCCGGCCCGCCCGAACATCCTGTGGCTCGTCAGCGAAGACAATAATCCCTTCATCGGCGCCTATGGCGACCGGCTGGCGCATACGCCGACGATCGATGCGCTGGCGGCCAGGGGGCTGTTGTTCCGCAACGTTTATTCGAACGCGCCCGTCTGTGCGCCGTCGCGGTTCGGCATATTGACGGGCGTCTATCCCGAAAGCTGTGCTCCGGCGCATCACATGCGGGCGCAGGGAAAGATCGCGTCGCTGTTCCGCACCTATCCCGAACTGCTGCGCGAGGCCGGCTATTTCTGCACCAATGCCGAAAAGACCGATTACAATTGCGACATCGATCCAGACGAAATCTGGAACACCCAAGCCCCCAACGCACATTGGCGCGAGGCGCCGAAGGGGCAGCCGTTCATGGCGGTCTTCAACTTCGAGACCACTCATGAATCGCGCCTTTTCAAACCGGTCGAAGGCCGCGTGACGTCCGATCAGGTTCGCGTGCCGGCCTATCTTCCCGATACGCCGGAAATTCGCGCGGATATTGCCGCCTATTACAATCTGGTCGAAAAGATGGACGGCGAACTGGCGGTTAGGCTGGCCGAACTCGAGGCTGACGGCCTCGCCGAGGACACGATCGTCTTCTATTATTCGGACAATGGCGGCTCGCTGCCGCGGTCGAAGCGCTATTGCTATGACGAAGGGCATCGCTGCGCCCTCGTCGTCCATGTCCCGCCGAAGTGGCGCCACCTCGCGCCGGCGTCGCCCGGTTCGGAAATCGCCGCACCGGTTTCCTTCATCGACCTCGCGCCGACCCTGCTGTCGATCGCCGGTGTCCCCCAACCGTCCCAGATGCGTGGCAAGCCTTTTCTCGGCACGCGGATCGAGGGTCCCCAGCACTTTGCCTTCGGGATGCGCAATCGCATGGACGAGCGGATCGATTTCGTACGCACCGTTACCGATGGGCGCTGGCGCTATATCCGCAATTACATGCCGCACCGCCCGTGGGGGCAGCATCAGGCTTTCGCCTGGCTCGCCAAGGGATATCAGGCTTGGGAGAGAGCGTGGCTTGCAGGCGAATTGAATTCTGACCAAAGCCGGTTCTTCGGCACCAAGCCTCATGAGGAGCTTTATGATCTCGAGGCCGATCCCGATCAGCTTCGCAATCAGGTCGGGGATGCCACCGCAAGGCCGATACTGAATCGCCTGCGCAGAGCGCTCGACGCGCATATGCTGGCGATCAACGACAATGGCTTCCTTCCAGAAGCGATGGCTGGCGAAGGCTTTTTCGAGAGTCGCGATCGCCGCGTCTATCCGTTGAAGCGTTTGATGGCACTCGGCAGCGCCGCCGCGAGGCGCGATCCGCGCAAGCTTGGTCTGTTCCGCGAAGCGGCGCGCGACTCCATCCCGGTTGTCCGCTATTGGGGTGCGATGGGGCTGTTGATGCTGGGAAAGGCGGGCGCCGAAGCCGCGACCGACCTTTCTGCACTGATCGACGACGGCGCGCCGCAAGTTGCGATCGTCGCGGCGGAGGCCCTCGCGCGGCTTGGCGAAACCGCACGGCCCGTCACCTTCCTGGGGAGCATCGCAACGAGCGAGCAGCCTTGGCAGATCCGGCTTCAGGCGCTCGATGCCCTGACCGGCATCGGCGAACCGGCCCGTGCCGCGCTGCCGGCCATTCGGGCCGCGGGCGAAGCGCGGCAGGAATATCTCTATACTGCCGGCCGTTATCTCGCGACGCAGCTCGATGGCAGCTATACGCCGGCGACGCCGATCTTCAGTTACGAGAAACTCTGGTAGCGGGCCGCGCCGGAACGGAACGATAACCGCCCTTCGCTATTCCACCGCGGCGAGCGCGCGCTCGGCGATCGGGCGCATGACCGCATAGCCCGCGGCGGTCGGGTGGACGCCATCCTCGGCGTGCGCCTCCGACAGCCCGCCCTCGCCGTCGGCGAGCGCGCTGTAATAGTCGGCATACACGAGATGTCTTTCGGCAGCGAGCTTGCGCAATCGGTCGTTGAGCGCGGCAATCGCCTTCGCGGGCGCTATGCCCCGCCGCCAATCGAAGCGGCTCGCGGGCAGCACCGATGCCAGCACCACCGTGATGCCGTGCGCCTGGGCCAAATCGATCATCGTGCGGATATTCGCCTCGATGCGGTCGAGCGAGGTCGGCCCGCCATTGCCCGCGATATCGTTGGTGCCCGCCATGATGTGGACGATGCGCGGTTCGAGCGCGATGACGTCGGCGCGGAAGCGCGCGACCATCTGGGTGGTCGTCTGGCCGCTGATGCCGCGGTCGAGGCGGTCGCCACCGAAGAAATCGGGTTGCTTGTCGATCCATCCCTCGGTGATCGAATCGCCCAAGAAGATGACGCGATCAGCGATGGCGGGCGGCAGCTTGCGATTCGCCCCGGCATAGCGGCACAGCCCGGGATAGTCGGCGAGCAGCAGATCCTGCTGCCATTTCGCATAGATGGCCATCCCCTCGTCCGAGCGCGGTGGTAGTGGCTTGCCCTCGGCCAGCGCCGCCCTGGCGCGCGCCAGATAGTCGGCAATCACCGCGGGCATCGGCGGCAGCACGGCGCAAGGGTCGGGCAATATGCCGACCGCCGGCGCGGGCTCAGCCGCAGCGAGCGGGCTCGCCAGCGCGGCCAAGGGCAAGAAAATCCAGCGTTTCATCCGACCTCTCCTCTCGATCGCGTCTCTGATCGTCTAATGCCCTCGGAAGCAACTTACAAGCGGTCTTGACTGTTTATAAGTTGCGGGCCTAATGAGCCATCGACGACGATGGCGCGGCGGGCGCCTTATTGGGGAGGTTATCATGAATCATATGGGTGCGGGGCGCGGCCTCCTTCTCGGCTCGGTGGCCGCCATGGCGCTATGGTCGATGCCGGCCGCGGCGCAGCAGACCGACGCGGGCGCGACGGCGGCGGACCGGGACGACGAGATCATCGTCACCGCGACGCGGCGCGAAGAACGGCTTCAGGACGTGCCGGTCTCGGTCACCGCGGTCTCGGGCGACGACCTTGCCCAATCGGGGCTGAAGGAAGTCAGCGACATCCAGTATCTCGCCCCGAACATCACCTTCTCCGCCACCAACCCGGTGTCGAACGGCGGCGGCTACCAGATCCGCGGCGTCGGTACCCAGACCTATGACAGCGGCGTCGAGCAGACGGTCGGGCTGGTCATCGACGGTGTCGTCATCGGACTATCGCGCGACCCCGGCTCGACCGGCTTCGCCGATATCGAGCGGATCGAAGTGTTGCGCGGGCCGCAGGGCACCCTGTTCGGCAAGAATTCGAGCGCGGGCGTGATCCAGGTCATTACCAAGAAGCCGCGGCTCGACGCCCCGTCGATGGCGCTCGACCTCAAATATGGCGAGCGCAACGAACGCGTCGTGCAGGCGAGCGCCAATGTTCCGCTGGGCGACACGGTCGCGCTGCGCGTCGCGGGCTACAGCAACGCGCAGGACGGCGCGATCCCCTATGTTCTCGACCCGTCGCGCGCGGTCGGCGACCGAAAGAACAACGGCATCCGCGCCAAATTGCTGTGGGAACCCACCGACAACCTCTCCGTCCTGCTGTCGGGCGAATATCAGAACGCCTTCGCGCGCGACGGCCATGTCATCCACAAGCTGGGAACCGACAAGACGCTCGGCCTCAACGCGCTTTATGTCCCCCTGTTCGATCGTTTTTCGGTCAAGCCGGGCCCAAACAGCTACGTCAGCTATATGGACGGCGACTGGACGGCGAACACGTCGCTCTATGCCGGTTCGCTGGAGGCCAATATCGCGCTCGGCGGGCATATGCTGACGTCGATCACCGCCTATCGCCATCTCGAGACGCTCCAGCTTTCGGATATCGACGCGGCACCCGTCGATGTGTTCAACAGCAGCAACGGCGGCGTCGACAGCAACCAGTTCACGCAGGAACTGCGCCTGACCTCACCGGGCGGCGAGCGGCTCGAATATGTGCTGGGTCTCTATTATTATCGCACGGAGAACAAAGGCTGGGCCGCTCAATACGGCGATTATTACGGCTTGGTGGGGATACCGGTGGTGATCGGCGGTGGTCGCCGCGATGCCGCGAACACGGTCCGCAGCCTTGCCGCTTTCGGCAGTGCCAGCTTCGCGCTGACCGACACGGTCAAACTGATCGGCGGGCTGCGCTATACCAATGATCGCAACCATGGCTCGCTGGTCGTGACCGAGCTTCCCTTCCCGGCCTACCCCAACGGCTCGCTGCCCGACTATGACGGGACCGTGAAGGCAGACAACGTCTCGGGGAAGCTGGGCATCCAGTATGAACCGAGCCGCGATTTCATGCTCTATGCGACCTGGTCGACCGGCTACAAGGGGCCGGCAATCGACGGCACCAGCGGCATCATCCGCGAGGTCGAGCCCGAGACGGTCAAAAGCTGGGAAATCGGCGCCAAGACCAGTTTCCTCGACGGCAAGGGGACGTTCAACCTGTCGCTCTACTGGTCGAATTTCCGCAATTTCCAGGCACAGACTTTCGACACGAACGTCACTCCGCCCGCTTTCTACCTCTCCAACGCCGGCATGCTGCGCGCACGCGGCGTCGAGGTCGAGACCGGCTTCCGCATAACCCCGGCGCTGCGCCTGTCGGCGAGCGGCGCCTATAACGACGCGACCTTCCGCGATTATGACGGCGTCTGCTATCCGGGCCAGCCGATCTCGCCCGTGGTCGGCGAAGGCTGCTATGTCGCGCCGGGAACGACCGAGACGGTCGCCAATTACCGCGGCTATCGCCTGCCCAACGCGCCCAAATGGTCCTATATCCTGCGCGCCGACTATCGGCAGCCGGTGGGCGGCGACCTGACTCTCGACGCCGCCGCCAACTGGGCCTGGCGCGCGAAGACGCAGGCGGTGATCGGCGATCCCAACGCCGAGATCCCCGCCTATGGCCTGTTCAACGGCACGCTGGGTCTCGGCGCCGAGGATGGAAGCTGGCGGGTCGGCGTCTATGCCCGCAACCTGTTCGACAAGCGATTCTATGCTCCCTATTCGGCCGGCATCATCAACCCCGGCGGCTATGTGAAGATCGTGATGCCGGAAGCGTTCCGTACCATCGGCGGCACGCTCAGCTTCCGCTTCTGACGCCCGGCTCGGCGACCGCGGTGCAGGCGATACGATGCGAGGCGCCGAAGGTCGCCGCGGCGCGCTGACCGGGACGGATCGGGTGGACGCCGGTGATCGCGCCGGCGGAAACCCACTGCCCCGGCTCCAGCTGGATCACCCGGTCATGGTGGAGATCGACGAGGAAGCGCACCGACCCGAGCGGACCGTCGAGAACGTCGCAAGCGCGGCCCGCGCCGACGCGCGCGCCATCGATTTCGACCGCGACGTCGCGGTCGAAATCCTCCGCGGCGAGTTCGGGGCCGAGCAGCAGCCCGTTGTTGATGCCGATGTCGGCGATGATGCCAAAAGGCGCGCGGTCGTGGACATCGGGGGCGGGCGAGCTCGCCACCTCGAACCCTGCGCGAATCTCGCCGATCAGGGCGCGCGCCTCCCGATTGTCGGTCAGCCGCCGTCGGGGCACGTCGGTCAGGCGCAGCATGATCTCCGCCTCGATCGCACCGGCGGCGCCGTCGAAGACACGCGCCTCGCCCGGCGCTTCACCGTCGAGCCGGACGCAACGGAGGACCGGACCCGCCAGCCGCTCGGTCCCCAGCTCCGCGACAAGCGCGGGCGGGATGCGCCCGACCTTCCATCCCAGCACCGGCCTGCCCAGCGCCGCGCAGAGCTCGCGTTGCACGGCATAGGCCTCGGCGAGCGTCGCGGGCACGGGTGCGGGAAAGACCGGCAGCGCCTGGCCAGACAGCCTGGCTTCGCACAGGATGGCGGCGATGCCGGCGGCGCGCGGGCGCGCGCTCATCGACCCCACCCGCGCGGCATCAGGCGAGTTTGGCGCTGAGCAGATAACGCTCGCGGCTTTCGGCGGCGCGGCGGCGCAGTTCGTCGAGCGCCCGCTCCTCGGTCTCGTCGAGCATCGATTCGAGCAAGCGGTTGAAATGCCGCCGCATCGCCAGCCGCGCGCCGCCCGCGTCGCGCTTGCGCAGCGCCTCGACGACATCGGCATGTTCGGCCTGACGCGCCTTGCCATCCTTGCGGCAGACCATCGAATGGCTGTGCTTCACCTCGGGCAATTCCATCCGCATCCGCCACAGGCTTTCGATGACATGAATGATCGCCTTGTTATTCGAGGCGGCGGCGATCGTCATGTGGAATTCATGGTCGATCGCGCTGATCTCGTCCTCGTCCGCATCTTCGTTTGCCATCGCGCCAAGCAGATCCTCGAGCTTCGCCAGCGTCTCGGCCGAGATGGTCGGCGCGGCGAGCGCCGCCGCCTCCGCCTCGAACAGCGAGCGCGCCTCGGTCAGTTCGAAGGCGCTGACCTGCGGCAATATGCCGCCATCGCCGGGCAGCTTGGCCTGGACATAGGCGCCGGCACCTGTGCGGATGTGAATCCACCCCGTCGCCTGCAAGGCGATCTCGGCCTCGCGGATCGTCACGCGGCTGACCTCGAAGCGTTCGGAAAGCTCGCGCTCGCCCGGCAGCCGCGCCCCCGGCGGATAGGTTCCGTCGAGGATCAGCCCGCGGATTTCGTCGGCAACATCCTCGAAAAGGCGGCGTTCGGCCATGCTCACTCGTCTCCCCACAGTGCGAAAAACGAATTCATACAATTTGGTATGACAATTTGGAAGCCATGGCCGGCGTCCGATCAGAATTTCGCCCGGATGCCGACGAAATATTTCGAGCCATAATAATGATATTGGCGGCTGCTGCCATAAACCGGCATATAGGTCGCCTTCGGCTCGTTGAAGATGTTCAGCGCCTCGAAACGCAGCGATACTCCCTTCATCAGCGCGAGCGAGGCCCGGAAATCCACGGTTTCGCTGGGGCCGACAAAGCGAAGCTGGCTGTTGCCGCCGACGAAGTCCTGATAATATTTCGACCGGTAGTTGTAGATCGCCTGCAACGACACCGGGCCGATCTCATAATAGGCCTGCGCCGACAGCACATGCTTCGAATAGCCAGAGAGGCCGGCGGCCGGGATGATGCCCGGCGACACCGTATCGGTTTCGGGATCATATTTGTCGCCAAGGTTGACGTCCTGATTCTCAAAATTGGAATCGGCGTAATTATAGCTGACCTTCGCGCCCAGCCCGTCGAGCGGCTTGGGCAGGAAGCTGAAGCGGGTCGCGGCGGTCAGTTCGAGGCCATAGATGCGCGACTTGTCGGGGCTGTTGCGCGTCTGGGTGACCGGAACGGTGACCTCCTGCCCGTCGATCACGAAGGTCTCGTCATAGACGACCGGCTGGAACCCGCCGTTGAACTGCTTGTAATAGAGCGTCGCGGCGAGCAAGCTGTCCTTGTTCGGATACCATTCGAGCGCGGCGTCGGCGTTCCACGACATCAGCGGTTTCAAACGCGGACTGCCGTTGGCGCGGACATTGCCGATCGCCTCCTCGACCGAAGTGAAGTCGTCGCCGTCGATCGTGAAGGTGCGTCCGGCGCCGAGCGCGCTCGGCGCAGGGCGCGACATCGCGCGATAGCCGGCAACCCGCAGCAGCGTGTTCGGCGCGACTTCGAAGATGGCATTGACGCTGGGCAGGATGCGCGTGTTCCTGCTCTTGATCGTCACCGTTTCATAATCGCCGGTGGTGTCGAGGCGGACGGTGCCGTCGCCATTATCAATGATGGTGAGTTCGCTGCGCAATCCGTTCGAGGTGACGTCGGTCCTGACGACACGCACGCCGATGTTGCCGCGCACCGGCATGTTGCCCAGATCGGCATCGTAATCGGCCATGACGTAGCCGGCGAGCGTGCGTTCGGTGACGTCGCGATTTGCCGGATCGCGCTTGTCCGCGAGCGCGCCCGGATCTTCGCTCCCGGTATATTCGCGGAACAGGCAGTCGACGTCGAAGGTCGCCCAGCTGTTGATCGTGTTGCCGTCGGCGGCCGACAGGAAGCCGGTCTGCGGGAACGCCCGGTTGCGGCACAGGTTGTTGATCCGGCGCTCTTCGTCGATGTCGGAGGTGAGATCGAAGCCCTCGTTGCGCACGTCATAGTCGCGGAAGGTCATTTCCGACCAGCGTACGCCGGCCGACAGCTTGCTGAAGAAGCCGTCCATTTCATATCCGGCGTCGAAACGGCCAGCGATGATCTCGTTGTGCCGGCGGCTCTGGTCGCGGCGGAAGCGTGCGTCGTCCCAGAAGAGATCGTGGTTGTCGAGGTCGAAGCGCGGATCGATCGTGATCGTCGGCACGAAGCTGCCCGGCGCGATTTCATAGGTATAGGGGATACGCATGTTGTTGAAGACGGTGGTATCGCCATTGAGATCCTTCGGATCGGTGCGCAGGCGGACGTTGCGTTCGTCCTCGACGCGGATCGTGCGCGAATAGCTGCCGTCGACGGTCAGCGTCAGCCGGTCGCTCGGCTTCCATTCGACCGACAGGCCGCCACCCAGATATTCCTCGGCGCGCGACAGTTCCGACCCGTTGGATTCGATTGCGCTCTGGCCTTTCAGGCTCTGGACGATACCGTTTTCGTCATAGACGACGTCGGTCAGGCTGCGGCGCGCTTCGGAGATGTTGAGGTCGCGGCGGCTCTCGACGAAGGTGCGGTCCGAATATTGGACGTCGAGGTTGATGTTGAACTGGTCCGACGGCCGCCACTGGATCGCGCCGAAGATCGCGTCGCGCTTGTCGACTTCGCTGATCTGGCGGAAGGTATAGGCGTTGGGGACGAGGTAGAAGGAGTGGTCCTCGCCATATTCGTCGCGGGCATATTCGTTGCAATTATTGTTCACAACGACGATGTCGGCCCGGCACGCGGTCCAGGTCGTCGACGCCGCGTAGGTCTCCTCGGGGTTGTTGGTGTCGTTGCGCTGGACGCCGATCGCAATGCCGATCGTGTCGTTCGCGAACTGGTCGACATAGCTCAGCGTCCCGCGCCAGCCGATGCCGCCCGACCCGACGATGCGGTCGCCATAGGGGTTGTACTGCGCCTTGAGTTCGCCCTGGATGCGACGCCGGCCGTAATCGAGCGGGCGCAGCGTGCCGATCTCGATCGTTCCCGCGACGCCGCCCTCGACCAGATTGGCCTGCTGCGTCTTGTAGATCTTGATGTCGTTGACCAGTTCCGACGGGAACTGGTTGAAGTTGACCGAGCGGTCGCCGCTGCCGTTGGTCGCGTCGCGCCCGTTGAAGGTGGCATTCGACAGGAAGGGGCCGAGGCCGCGTAGCGCGATTTCCGATGCGTCGCCCTTTTCGCGGTGGGTCGTCGCGCCGGTGATCGTCTGAATCGCCTGCCCGACCGAGATCGCGGGGATATCGCCGATGTCGTCGGCGGTCAGCGTGTCGACGATCGCGGTTTCGCGCCGCTTTTCTTCGATCGAGCTCTGGATCGTGCGGCGGAGCCCGCTGACGACGATCGTGTCGCCGTCGTCCTGAGCCACCGTACCGGCTGCATCTTGCGCCGCAGCAGGCATGGCCACCAGCAGCATCGGCGCCGTGCCGGTCAGAAGCGTCGCGCGCAACAGACGTGCGCGGATCGGGTTGCGAGATTTCACTGTGCCTCTCCCTGGATCGAAATCGAGTCTGTTCTGACCAATATGGTCGAACATCATCTTATTATTGTCAACCATAATGTATGTCGAATTGGACTGACCACTTTACCAGTCCAAATCAAGCCATCAGCGCACGAGCTGACTCCGCAGCGGCGGCGCGGCCTGCGCGAGCGCTTCGGTCACCCAGCGCGCCACCACCTCGGCCCCGATGTCGCCGAGATGGGTGTAGTCGAACTTGCGCGTCACCTGCCCGCGCGGCCCATTACCCTCGATCGGCGGCGGAGATGGCAGCGCCGGGCGTGCCTTCAACGTCGTGCCTGCCTTCGCGGCGGCCAGTTCCTCGGCGGTCGGCGGCTCCTGCGCGAGTTGGGTCGCAGTCTCAGCGCCCATACGCTGCGTCTGTGCCGCGCTCACGGCGTTGAGGTCGACGAGCGGGACGTCGAGCGCCTTCGCGACCGCGCGGACCCGGTCGGACCAGCTTTCGAGCGTATTGCGCAGCTTGCCGCCCCGGAACTCGCGGCGGGTCAGCGGGGTGACCAGCACCGGCGTGGCGCCCGCCGCGCGCACTTCCTCGACATAGTGGGTGAGATTGGCGGGGAATTCGCGCGTCTCCTCGGTCCAGCGTTCGGGCTTGCCCGACTGGTCGTTGTGCCCAAACTGGATCAGCACCCAGGTGCCGCGATAGCCGGGCACCTTCGCCTCGGCGAGCGCGATGTCCCATGACCCTTCGGCGCGGTAGCTGCGCGTGCTGCGGCCGCCGCGCCCGAGGTTAAGACACGCGACCGACGATTTGACGTGCTTCGCGCAAAAGGCGCCGCCCCAGCCGCTGTGCGGCGCCATCGTCGAATCGCCGATCAGGATGATCTTGTAGGGATGAAGCTGCGGCGCGTCGGTCCGCTCGCGCTCCTGGGCCTGCGCGCCGCCCGCGAGGGCGGCGGCGACGGCGATGGTGGCGATCAATCGGCGCATGTCGGTCTTCCCTTCCCTGCCCACGTCACGAAAAGGCGAGGCCGCCGTTCACGTCGAGGCAGACGCCCGCGAGGAAGCTGGCGGCCGGCGACGCGAGATAGACGATGGTATCGGCAACCTCGTCGGGGTGACCTTCGCGGCGCAGCGGCGTGTTGCCCGCGGTCGCGGCGCGCCCCTCGGGCTTCGAGAAGATGTCGTGGAAGCTGGTGCCGATCAGGCCGGGGCAGACGGCGTTGACGCGGATGCCCTGCGGCCCCAGCTCCTTCGCCATCGACCGCGTCCAGGTCATCATCGCGCCCTTCGCGGTCGCATAGACCGATGCGCCCGGCCCGCCGCCGTCGCGACCCGCCTGCGAGGACACGTTGACCACCGCCGCACCCTCGCCGAGCAGCGGCAGCGCCGCCTTGAGGACCAGGAACGCCGATTTCAGGTTGAGCGTCATCACATGATCGAAGAAGGCTTCGTCCATATCGGCCAGCGTCTTGCGCGCGACCATGCCGCCCGCGAGGTTGATCAGGATGTCGAGCCGCCCGTCGAAGGCGATACCGGCCTCGTCGACCATCGCGCGCACGGCGGCGGGATCGGTCACGTCGGCCTGGATCAGGAAGGCATCGCCGCCCGCGGCCTTGATCGCCTGCAGCGTCTCTTCGGCAGTTTTGCGCCCGCTGTTGTAGTTGATCGCGACGCGCGCACCGGCGCGGGCGAGCGCGATCGAGACCGAACGGCCGATGTCGCGACCGCCGCCGGTGACGAGTGCGGTTTTGCCCTGGAGAGTCATGATAGCAGCTTCCTTATTCTTGGGTGTTGAGAGGTCGGGTGGCGACCGGTTCAACGCGGCCGCCGACCAGTCGGAAGGAGAGGAAGGCGAGCGGCACGATCGCGGCCGACAGCGCGAAGATCGGCGCGTAGCTCGTCTTGGTGAGCAGCGGCACGAGCCAGGTGGTAATCAGCGTGCCGGCGACCGCGGCGGTGCCGCTGATCCCGGCGAGGCTGCCGACCGCACCGCCGCCGAACCAGTCGCTGGGCAGCGTCTGGATATTGCCGATAGCCATCTGGAAACCGAAGAGGATGCACGCGATCAGTAGCACCGCGGTCAGCGGATCGGCGGCGCGGATCGTGAACAGCAAAGCCGGCAGCATGATCGCGCAGCCGATGCCGATCGCGAGCGTGCGCGCCTTGTGGACGCTGCCGCCGCGGCCGATGATGGCTCCTGCGAACCAGCCGCCGAACAGGCTGCCGAGCATCGCGCCGACATAGGGCACCCAGGCGAAGAGGCCGATCTGCTTGACGTCGAAGCCAAAGGTTTCGGCGAGATAGATCGGCAGCCACGACACGAACAGCCACCAGACCGGATCGAGGAAGAAGCGCGACAGGATGACCGCCCAGCTCTGGCGATGGCGCAGCAGCTCGCCGAGCGGCATGCGGCGGTCGTCGGTGCGGCCCGCCTCGCTGCGCCCGGTCAGGATATAAGCGCGCTCCTCGGCGCTGAGGCGCGGGTTGGTTTCGGGGTCGGCCTTGTAGAACCAGAGCCATGGCACGAGCCAGATCAGGCCGAGGATGCCGACGAAGAGGAAGGTGCCGCGCCAGCCGAATTGCACGAAGAGCAGCGCAACGAGCGGCGCCGAGACGATGCCGCCCAAGGAGGCGCCGGCGTTGAAGATGCCCTGCGCCAGCGCGCGCTCGCGCGAGGGGAACCAGAGCGCGTTGGCCTTGGCGGCGCCGGGCCAGTTGCCCGCCTCGCTGACCCCCAAGGTGGCGCGCAGGAAACCGAGCAGCGACATCGAGCGGACGAGCGCATGCGCGGCGATCGACAGCGACCAGAAGAGGATCGAGACCGTAAAGCCGAGCCGCGTCCCGATCACATCGAACACACGGCCGAACAGCGACTGGCCGAAGGCGTAGGCGATCATGAAGATCGTCACCAGCAGCGCATAATCTTCCTTGGTGGCGCCGATATCCTTCGACACTTCGGGCCACATCACCGCGAGCGCATTGCGATCGATATAGTTGATGACGGTGGCGAGGCCGATCAGGCCGATCACGCACCAGCGCAAATGCCCCTTCATTGAGCGTCTCCCTTGGCGAGATCGAGGCGGCCGACGGGGCCGGTCCAGGTGAAGCGGCGACCGGCGACGGTCGCGCGATGGGGGACGCCCGCGGCGGTGTCGTCGGCGACCGCGATCGCAAGGCGGCCGCCGTCGACGAAGGTCATCAGCACAATGTTGGCATCGCCGCCGCGCTGGTGCTCGAGCGAGGCGACGCGCGAGCTGCTCGCGACGACCGCCTCCGACGAGGCGTCGTAGCGGCCGTGCGGTTCGAGCAGGCCGACGAAGGTCGCGCCCGCGGCGCCGTCGACGCGCTGGATCAGCGCGGGTTCGCGGCGGAGATTATATTCGGGATCATTCGCCCCGCTTTCGGCGAGGATGAAACGCGCGCCCGGGGGCGGCGCCATGTGATAGGAATAGAAACGGCTGCCCTGCATGAAGGTGAGGCGCGCCGGACCGTTCTTCCTCCCCTCGCCGTCGACCCAGAGATGCTGGTAGCCGTTCGCCGTCCCCAGCACCGGCCGCTCGGCGAGATGCTGGTCGAACGCGATGTCGCTGTCGATGATATGCCCCGAAAAATGCAGCGGCAGGTCATAGCGATGCCTGCCGCTGCCAGTTCCGTGGAGGATATCGAGGATCAGCGGATTCGAAAGGCCGTCGACGTCGAGCATGACGAGCGCGCGGCGGATGGAAACGTTCGGATAGGCGCCGTCGACTGCGGCGATCGACCAGCGCGTCGGGCCGTCGAGACTGGCCGAAAGCTGGCGTGTCGGCACCTCTTCTCCGACCTTCCATTTGCCGCGGAACTGGCTTTGCTCGTCGACCACGAGCGTGTTGTGCGCGACGGTGGCGCTCGCCCAGCTCTCGTTTTCGGGGAGGTAGCGCCCGCCGTGCTTCGCCTCGACGTTGAGGAAGCGCGCGGCGCCATAGTCGGTGACGACCGCGCCGGTCTCGTCATAATAGAGCCAGTTCAGCCGGTCGAAATGGCCGTGGCCCATGCCCTGCACCGTGTTCTTGGCGACGAGCAGCGGACCATCGGGGCCGCTGCCTTCGCGGAGCAGGACGAGCGCGCCCTGCTTGCCGTCGGGGCCATCGCCGAGCCGGCGCGACCGGAAGGGCCAGGGCTTCGCCTTGCCTGCGGCGACGTCGGCGGCGAGCGCCTGTCCAGCCGGAGTCAGCACCGTATGTCCCTGCCATTCGGCGATCGACAGGAAGGCAGGGTCGTGCGTGGCGGCATAGGCGATCGCGACCGCGTGATAGAGTTCCTCGGTACGCAGGCTCTTGTCGGGCATCGCGTCGTTGATCGGGATGAAATATCCCGAATGGGTGACGTCGATCGCGGTGCGGATCGCCTTGAGCACGATGCCGTCCCGATAATCGAAGATCTTGCGCTGCGGCTCGTTGGCGTCGATCGCGGCGGCGAAGACGACGAAGGGCTGGAGCGCGTAGCGCTGATAATAGGGGCCCTCGGCATAATAGCCGTCGGGCGAGAAGAGCAGGTCGAGCTGGCGCAGGAAGCCCGACTTGCCGCTCTTGTCGAGCCCCGTCAGCGCCTTGTCGACGAGATCGCGGTCGCCGAGCAGATAGCCCGCGAGCCCGACCCCCGCGCACGCCCAGGTCGCATGGTTGTGGATGCGATTGATGACCTGCGGCGAGCCGTCCGACAGGAAATGCGCCATCGGCCGGATCACGTCATCGTCAATGCGGCGGCGGTCGGCGGCAGAGAGCGCGTCGCGGATCTCGGCATAGCCCTGCACCGCGTTGACGAGGAAGACGCTGTCATTGAGGCTCTGCCAGAACAATCGCCCCGGCACCTGGTTCGCGGCGGCGGGATGCGGCCCGAGCCTGGGATAGAGGTCGGCATAGGCGAGCAGCAGGTCGCGGACATGATCAAGATAGCGGCGGTCGCCGGTGAGCCGGTAAAGCTGGCCGCCCTCGAAGATGATGCGGTAGTTGCGCTTGTGCTGCTCGTGGGTGAAGCCGCCGCCTGGATCCCTGGGGACGGGGACGTTGATTCCGGCGCGGATCGAGGCGTCGAGGTCGCGCTTCGCATCGGCGACCTCGGCGGCAAAGAGCGGCGCATAGGCCGGCTGCGCCGATGCGGGCTGCGCGAGGGCGTGAGCGGCCGCGGGGATCGCCGCCGCCGCGAGGAACAGCGCGAGGGTGCGGGTCATGGACGGCCGTCCGTGAAATTGCCCGCGAGCTTCGCGCGCGGCGGCCCCTTGTAGACCAGTTCCTCGACGCGCGGCGCCGGGGTGGCGCGGAAGGCGTTACCGGCGATGCGTGTCTCGGGCTTGCCGACCGAGTGAATGACGACGACCGGCGCCGAATTTTCGAAGCTGTTGCCGAGGATTTCGCTGTGCTGTGCACCCGAGAGGCGGAGCGAGGCGTCACCCGCGCCGCTCTCGGACACGCTCGATCCGGTCATCGACACATAGGGGCCGAAGGTGCTTTCGTCGGTGCCCTTGCGCAGCAGGTCGGCGACGAGGCCGACACGCGCGAAGCTGCTCCCCGCGATCTCGAGCCGTTCGACCGGATACCAGCCCTTGGGCTGCTGCTCGCCGGTGCCGAGGACGACCGCGCCGCTCATATCGGCGAAGTTGCTGCCGAGCAGTTCGATTGCGTTGGCGAAGGTGCCGGGCGCCATGACGATGCCGTCGAACCGCGCCGCCTTGCCGGGACCGCGCACCGACACGCCCTTCAGTTCGATCTCGTAATTGGGCGCGACGTCAGCACCGACCGCGATCAGTGCCGCATCGGCGGCCGCCCCCCGCGCGTCGAGCGTCAGGTCGGCGAGGCGCAAGCCCCCGCCCGCCTCGATCCGCGCGAAGGCGCCGCTTGTCACATGGACGACCGGGGCGGCGCCCACCTGCCCCGCGATCGTCAACCGGTGGCGGATCGCGACCGGTGCCGCGACCTCGTAGGTTCCGCCAGCAAGCGCGAGGGTGTCGCCGGCGCGCGAGGCGCCGACCGCGTCGGCAAGCGACGCGCCCGCGGCGAGCTCGACGGTGCGCCCGGCGCCGGAGGCGGCTTCGGCGGCGTCGGAGCGATACCAGGGCGCGCCGACCTCTTTGCGTTTCACAGGAACGAGATCGCGCGGCGCGCCGACGTCGGCGAGCGCGGGATCGCTGGGATAGAGCAGGCCGTTGGCGGCGCGCTCGAGCTTGAGGTCGCGCTGTTCGACACCCTCCGTCAACAGCGGCTGCACGACCGCCGCCTCGACATTGCCGGCGAAGGCGATGCCGCCGATGCCGTCCTCGGCGCGGAAGGGATCGGTGCCCCTGGCGCCGCTGACGAGGTTGCCCGTGAATTTGCTGGCGACCGGCGGCGCCGAGCGTTCAGCGTCGGCGCCCGCGGCGAAGGTGATGCGCGCGCTGCTCAGGATCGAGTTACGCTCGATCACTGCGTTCGACACCTGATGATAGCGGTTGATCACCGAATTGGGCACGCCGTTCATCACGGTGATCGCGCTCTTGAAATCCTTGCCCGCGAGCCCTTCCATATAGTTGAAGCGTACGGTCTGGTCGCGGTTGATGATCCGCACGCCGCCGCTGTCGGGGACGTGATTGCCGAGGAAGATGTTGCGCTCGACGAGGTTGCCGTTGCCGTGGCGCAGCACGAAGGCGCCCTGCGACGACAGCACCAGATTCCCGCGGAGGATGTTGCCGCCCGACTTGACCGAGACGATCTCGACCTCGCCGCTGGTGCGGTCGAAGATGTTGCGCTCGACGACCGTGTGGCTGTCGGAGAGCGATTCCTCGCTGGTGCCAATGCGGATCGTCTCGCCGCCGTTCGAGCCGAGCGGCGGTCGCGGACCGAAATAATTGTGATCAATGCCGTGGCGGTTATCGAGCGGATCGCCCGCCTTGCGGATCACCGCCAGCGTGACGCCGGCGTTGGTCTTGCCCTCGAAATGCGAATGGTCGACGCGATTGTCGGTGCCGTAAAGCGCGACCCAGATATCCTCGGCGCGGCGGTCGGGCTTGCTGTAGCCGTCGATGACGACCTCGGTGACGCGCGAATCACGCGCCAGCGTCTTCGAATCGCGGCGAAAACTGATGACCTCCTTCGTCGGGCTGAAACCGTTCTTGAAGACGAGGCCCGAAACGAACAGATGGGCGCCGCCGATGCGCAGGTTCGACTGGCCGGTCAGCACAACCTTGCCCTTCGTCTGTGCGGTCAGGACGATGGGTTTCTCCGCCGTGCCCGTCCCTGTGAAGACGATCTGGAAGTCGCGCCATTCGCCGTCGGCGAGGATGATCGAGTCGCCCGGCTTCGCCTCTTTCACGGCCGCCCGGAACTGCGACTGATCGGTGACCAGTCTGTCGCGCGCAGCCGCCGGGCCGGCCGCGACGCAGATGGTCGCCAATGCGAATGAAGCCTGCCGCAGCATATGTTCCCTCGTCCCTGAAGCTCTGTTGCGCAGGGAAGGTCTATACATCTGGTATGACACTTACAAGATAATTTGTAAGCCATAACGCCAAGCCAATTAAGACAAGGCCGGTACCGCATCGGCCGCTCGAGGCTGCCGCACATCCTGAAACCGCAAAAGCATGACCAATAGAAGCCGGAGGTCGAATATACTTCAGCAAAGATATTCCATCGTTCAAGGGTCATCGGCAGATCTTCAGCCGATAGACGGAGAGTTTTGACCTTGAAAATCGCAAATCCTCACTTTATTCAAAATTAAACTTCAATAACGAAATCAAAGGATGGATGTAGGATGGCGGCATGGCTGAAGCGTGGGACGCAGGCGGGTGTGAAGGCGGAGTCGGACCGGTCGGTTCGGGAGGTTGTGGAGTCGGTTCTGTCGGACATCGGGGCGCGTGGGGATG